>Ga0209711_10000941_pt1 | contig 29446 bp, 18 predicted proteins | sample ArcticOcean_MG_C_7_FD_187441 | JGI IMG/M metagenome (GOLD analysis project Ga0209711, IMG submission 187441) | Marine microbial communities from western Arctic Ocean - ArcticOcean_MG_CB11_88 (SPAdes) (version 2) | ecosystem: Environmental > Aquatic > Marine > Oceanic | place: Arctic Ocean...
ATTTTTGCGACTGTATGAAAGTCATTTTGGATTAGCGCGTACTTTTCGGCAGTTTTCATTGATTGAATGAAGTAGGGCCCTAAGGGGGTTAGCGACAGTGATCCAGCAATGAACGCAAAGGGAAATTCATGGTTGCCTCCGATGAAAACTGGATCGATCTCCTCTGGAAATTTGAACGGCATCCGGCAGACGGTCATGGTATCTAGTATGGTCGATTCTCGTCGTGTGTCACGTCCACGCCAAGCGTCCCCTCGAGATGCCGTAAAGCCGTTATACGCCTTCGACGGCGACGATAAACTGAATGTCGAGATGCCCTTCACGAAGTTTTTTTGCTTGCTGATATTCGGGGGAATACCAGAACTTATGTAAGGCGGCTTTGGAATCGAATTTTTCTAAAGTCAGGGTCGGAAAGTGATCCCAGTCACCTTCCATTAACTCTATTTCACCACTGCCGAGTATTTCTAATCCAGCGGCCTCTGCCAGAGGCACGGCCTGCTGCCGGTATGGTTCTAGCGCTTCGTCGTTCCTAACCTCAGCACTGACGACCAAATAGATGGGCTTTCTGCGTTTTATCATGAAAATGTGAATGACGATGCCAAGCGCAATCCCGATGCCAAGCGCTATTACGATAGGTATAGACTCCATGCGACACTCCTTTACCAGCTTTACAGACACCATAGCTCATTAACAGGTTACAGGGTAAGGCCTGATCGATCTGCGGTCATTAGATATGTTGAGACCGCCAGCTACCGTCTCTGGACGTGGCTAGATGCCAGGGTAAGCGAACACAGTGGCCAGGAGAGGTGCCTGGCAAGGTGTGGGTGAAGCCTTCTGACTGTTCTATCTGCGGCAAGACGTTAAATGTGAATCACGTCCAGTTGGTTGCAGCGATGGCTTGGCGGGACAGGCGGTAAGCCAGAGAGCAGTGTACCGAAGATCGCCGCAGGTATGAGTCAGTATGTGGGACGACCCACTAGCGAAGGAGGTCATTCGCGAGCGAGTGGAATGCGTGGTTTCAACTCAGTAGGCGCCTGCAGCCATTGTATTGCCTCTACAATCTAAGACATCACCGGTCGAAGAATAAGGACACTCTAAAGCAGAATTCTGATTCTGATATTGCCTTGCAAAGCAGAGACACTTGTCGCCGGTTTTTTACATCTAAAGGCTTATACTTTTTAAATCCAACCTGCAGAGTTTCGAAGTACCAAGACAAAGTGGTTAGAAAAAACTTGGCAGGTTGGTGGTTTAGTTATCGCCTAAAAGCCCTAAACAATTAAGGAGAAGGCACTTATGAATAATGCTGATAGAAATTTAGTCGAGGTCCGCAGGTCTTCTGGAAAAAAAGAATGGATGACCCGAGAAGAACTCACAGCGTTAAACAAACAGCGGTCTCGTTTGCGTGAGGAAGCTATGCGAGAACAATCTAAAAAACAGCTGCGGCAAGATTGGAGAGGGATGAGGGTTTAATTTTTTTATTGAATTGAGCCTTTGGTCAAAGAAAAGCGGTGTTACTAACGTCGCAAAAAATAATGAAAAAATTAGCCTAAGAGGCTAATGAAGCTCTGGTACTTTTTCCGGTACTTTTTCCGGTACTATTTCAGGTACTATCTGCCGGGAATCAACGTGGTAGGTAAGCAAAAATGCTGGGGCGGGTCCTGTCTTTTCAGATCTGCGTGCGCCTGCGTTGATCTGGTTTACTTAAATGCCAGCCCTTCGAAGTTTCCGTCCTCGCGCCACTCTTTCAACAGTTCAAAAAAGCGAATTGAACCACCGCCATAGGGGGCCGATTGTTGGGCGCTAGGGTTTGGTTGACCCTCATTGTTGTAATAACCAGGGGTGCAATCAGCCCCGCCTAGCCCCCCTAACGGTCCGTCGGTAAAGCCGACGATTGTGTCGATCCAGGTTTCTTCAGCCGCTGCCGTGACCTCAACCGTTTTGTAACTCTGAGCCAATGCATGCGCAATAATATGCGCTTGGTGCACCGCAGATTCATCCAGTAAATGTGGGAAGTTGGCCGTAAAGCCACCCTGAGAGGTATTCATGATAAACACGTTGGGAAAACCATGAGCGCCCATGCCGTGCAGTGAACGGGTCCCGTCACGCCAATGATCACTGAGCGACTTCCCGCTCGGCCAATTACGTCGTAACCGGAACGGCGGGTGTAACTGGTGCCTACTTCAAAGCCGGTACTGTAGATGATGCAGTCAACTTCATATTCAACGCCATTCACCACCAATCCTTTTTCAGTGATGTACTCAACTCCGGGGCCATCGGTGTCGACCAGCGTAACATTGGGCCTATTAAAGGTTGGCAGGTAATCATCATTGAACGTCGGACGTTTGCAGAACATTTTATAATAAGGTTTGAGCTTTTCCGCGACCTTGTCGTCTTCCACAAACTCATCAACGCGAGCGCGGATTTCTTCCATCTTCTCGAAGTTTGCCATCTCGATCATTTGCTCAAGGCTCATGTTGGAATCGCCCTTCGTACTCTGGAATTGATTGATCATCTTTCCAAGGAGGTCTGTCCAGCAATCGTTCACTAGATCCTCTTCTTGAGGGACACCAGAGATCATCGAGTTACAATTTTCTATCCGGTGTTTTTGCCAACCCGGCTGTAGGCTTTTTGCCCAGGCTGGGTCGGTGGGCGGGTTGCCGCAAACATCAACGGTCGAAGGAGTGCGTTGAAAAACATTAAGGCGCTCTGCTGTTTCTCCCAGGAACGGAACGCACTGTATGGCGGTAGCGCCAGTGAAACCAACTTTGAGTTTTTATTTTTATCATTGCCTGGCGTTTTTGAGGCTAGCTGTTTTTACGCTCGAATCTGCTTATCGGTCACCGGTGGCTTTAGTCTGCAAAGTAGCGTGTTTAACATTTCGGCCGTGAGGGTGAAAATATCAACCTTGGTTTTCGGTTTATTCCAGGAGCCAATTTGAGTAGCGACATAGAAATGTGTGCGCACCTCTGGCTTTATTAGTCCATATCGGGACATCGTTGTCCCTGGCTTTTCAGGGACACACTTTTCTCAAAACCTTGCCAAGGTCCACTAGTTTATAAGGCTTAGGAAGCGCTGCGCAAAAGCCAAGGTCTTCGTAACTACTCATTTCAGAATGAGGGGAATAGCCGCTTGAGGCGATGACTTTAGCTTGAGGGTCCAGTTTCAGCAGTATCCTGGTTGCGTCGGTTCCACCCATACCCCCGACCACTGTTAAATCGCAGACAACGCAGTCTGGGGGTGAACCCTTTGCGAGTAGCGCTTGGTACTGTTGAATCATATCTTCGCCGTCGATCGACGGAATAGCCACATGCCCAAGCTTAGCGATCATTCTCTGTAAAGTTCTCTGCACTCGTTCATCGTCATCCATTATCAACACACGTAAACTTTTTTGTGGCGGATTGTTAGAGGCTGTATCTGGTGTATCGATTGCCTCGTCAACTGGCATAGAAGACATTGGTAGACGAATGACCATTGTTGTGCCTTCGCCGACCTCGGATTCAGCAGCGATTGAGCCGTGGTGTTTTGCCACAATGGAATGCGTCGTGGCCAGACCAAGGCCGATACCTTCCTGTTTGCTCGTGTAGTAAGGTTCAAAGATATGTTTTAAGTTATGTTTTTCGATCCCTGGACCATCATCAGTGATCTTGACGATGAGATTGGTAGATTCATTGCCGATTGAGATCGTGATTTTTCCACTGTCTTTCATCGCCTGCCGCGCGTTCAATAAAATATTGTTGAACGCTTGATTCATGAGACCGCTGTCGACATCAACAACATAACTAGTTGCCGAAACGTCCCAGCTGACAGTAACACTGGAACCCGTGAGCGAGAGCCGTGTGACATCCGCTATTAACGCTTTAAGATCGAGTTTTTCTAATATTGGTTGACTGCCCTTTGAAAAGGTTAAAAATTGTCGTGTAAGCCCTGTCGCTACCTCAATAGTTGCTGCAGCATCACCCAAAAGGTTGCGGACTTCACGCTGGTTTGACTCAGCAGTCGCGAGTTCAAGGTTGCCGTAAATGTTAAGCAGAAGGTTATTGAAGTCATGTGCAATTCCACCCGCAAGCACGCCAAGACTCGATAGTCGGTCTAATCGAAGATGTTCTTCCTCGTCATCGTGTTGACTGCGTACATCCCTAAAAGTGATAACGCTTCCCCTGGCGTTACCAGCTCCTTCAGCAATGTCAAAAGTTGCGCGGTAAACCAATAGTTCTTCGCCGTGGGCGCCGACTAGGAAGCCATTGCCAAAAGTGGAATAGTGATGATCTTGTTTGAACGAAACGATGTCGTCGACAGGCCTGCCCACCGCCATTTTTGAGCTACATCCGGTCATCTTTTCGTAGCAACGATTGATACTGGCGATGCGGCCGGATTCATCAACGACTACAATTCCATCGTCAATCGCTTGCAGTGTTGTACGATAAAAGCTTTCACTTCGTTGCAGCTCATTTCGTGCATTAATGGTGTCTGAGAGGTCGGTAAATGAAACGACGAGCAGTTCCTGCCCTGGAGCGGAACGTATAAAAAATGGATGGAGCGTCCCTGTTAAAACTTTTCCGCCCACGGACTCTATTTCGTAAATCCTTGTTTCAGGTATACCTGATATGTCTTTAGTGACTCGAGCAAGAGCGTGGCGCAGATTAAGATCGATACCTTCTTCGTCGCTTATTCTAACGAAAACATCCTCAACCTGAGTGTCTTGAATCAGGTCTTGATAATCTATTCCTAGCCAAGCGACCAGGGAGCTATTCGCTTCAGCAACATAACCTTTCGCGTCTATCGCTAAAACAAAACTCGGCAGTTGGTCAAGCAAATTTCTTGCAAGGGTTCTATCTGTTTCCAGGATTTCCCTGCTTTCATCAGTTAGCTTTCTAAGGACTCTTAAGAAAATAGAGAATGCCATAGCCAGGAAGAGAGCGAATGAAAAATGAAACCAGTCCTCAGGGAAGTCAGCGTATGACAGCCAAAAAAACCAGCTCGAAAAAATGAAGGTGGATAGACAAATCCAGGCTAGTGTTGACCGGATAAGGTAGCCAGAAGCGGCGACCGCGAAAGCTATATTGGTGACTTGAATGACATTATTTGAGAGGAAAAGGTGGCTGTACGAATTTAGCCAAGCCAACATCATCAGTGAACATGATATTACATCGGCGCTGATTACCTGCCACCTTGTCAGATAAAGCCAACGGAGAAGTAGCACTGCCGCCAGACTGCCTCCTGAAATCATCGACATAGTTATGGATAGAGATTTGTCGAGCACTAGATTATGGAGCAGTGTTAATCCAAGAAAAACAAAAACGAAAAAATGCAGCGCTAGTGTTAGAACATTATCTTTTTGAGTATTTGAGGGAGGTGTGCGGATGATTCTTTTGACTGGGGTTGGCGGCGGCAACAAGATAACTCGGCAATTGATTCGGCGTTCAGTTTACCTTACACAGATTGCGACATGTTACGAAGTACAGTTTATTAACATGGAGTTTTGAGCTTGTGCAATGTCGGTCAGTGCAATGTCGGTCTGTGCAATGTCGATTGGTGCTGTCTCGGTTAGACGTTCCGAGTAATAGTTATCGATTTATCGTCAGGCTTTCATGAGCTGGACTCACCTTGTGCTTCACGCTTGTATTCCCTGAGCCAACTTCGGAACCCGAAGAAAATAATGACCAGGTACACTAGAAAAAGGATCATGGTGAAATAGAGCTCTCTGTCGAAGTACAGATAGAGTGATGCGCTATCAATGACGATCCAGTAGAGCCAATTTTCTAGGACCTTTCTGGTCACCATGAATGTCGCGACGACAGCGCCCCAGGTAGTAAAAGAATCCAGATACGCAAGCCGCTGTTCCGTCTCGGATAGCAGCGTACCGCTGATAAAAGTGGCGACCGCTACCATCCCTATAACAACCACGTGACGTCTGAGTGACCAGGTGCTGATTGACATCGCAGGGTTGCCCTGACTCCCTCCGCGTTGCCACGCCCACCACCCATAAACCGCCATGCCCAGGTAGTAAACCTGTAGGCCAGACTCCATATACAGATTTACCTGCCAGAAGACATACAGGAAGATAGCTGTCGAGATGAATGCGGCATACCAGCAGGCGATGTGCTGGCGAACTGCCAGCAAGAGGTAGGCAATCGCAAGCACAACCGCGATGAGTTCTAGTAATGAGTTCTGTTGGAATTCACCCAGAACCAGGAACAAGAAGTCTGGCATCAATCACCCATGGTTAACTGCAGGGTCACACCCGTCACTCTGGGTTCGCCATACTGAAAGTAAGGTTCCGTAACATAGAATTTACGAGGGTCGTTGCCAAAGCTGCCGAATCCGCGAACGTAATAGTCTTTGTCGGTTAGATTTCTGCCCCATAACGTGACTTTCCATTGTGCTGACTCAAAACCAAGGGAAGCGTTGTACAAAGTATAGGCCTTACTTTTAATCGGGTTCCGATTTGAAAAGTAAAAGTCATCTTTTCCGTCGGCGGAAGCACTGGCGAACCAAGGTCCCCGTTGATAGTTAAAGTTCAGGCTAAAAGTGTAGGCGGGTGCATGGGCCTGATCCCTGCCAGACAGGTCTTCACCAAACTCGTTGATGAATTCGTCAAATTCTGCTTCTAACCAACCGGCATTGGCGTTGATGTTAAGGTGGTCACTAACGAACCAGCTGACGTCCATTTCTACGCCGCGGTTTGTACCAGATGCTGCGTTCCCGAGAAAAGATATGAACTCGGTGCTTCCGTCAGGTCTAGGACGAACGACTGAGCTCTTTACCTGCTGATCGTGTCGATCGTCGTAGAAGATCGCCAGCTGAACCGCAACACGTTCATTTGCCAAGAATGTTTTGACACCAAGTTCATACTCGATCAGGTACTCTTCGTCGAAGGATCGGAGATCAGTATCCAGGGAACCGTCGCTGTTGAATCCCCCAGCCTTGTAGCCACGTGAAACGGAGCCATAAGCCAGGGTGTTTTCCCCAGCCAGGTATTCCAGTGCAAGCTTACCGCCCCAAAGTGAGTCTTTAGGCGAAAATTTCGCTCCAACTGAGTTGTCATATTTCGTGTTTCGCTCTTCCAGTCTCAAGCCAGCACTTAGGGTCATTCGATCCGAGAGAGCGACATCCAATTGGGAAAAGATAGAGAGCGTGTCAAAGTCATAGTCGCTGTGAAAATCTTCCGGTAGAAAGGTGTATTGGCGTTGCAATGCTTCCTTCGAGCTAAGGTAATACAAACCCAAGACCCAGTCTGTCGACTCGGCAAAAACTCGGCTTGAGTCGGTAGATAACAGCCTTATTTCGGCGCTGGTGGTGTCGCGGTCACGGAGGTAATGATCAGTTGATGTGTATCCGAACGGATGGATGCCAGTGAAAGACCAGTCCTCGTCGTAACCGTAATCAATGTCTGTACTCGATTGGTTCCACAGCACTTCTATGTTCATCCGATCTAACTGCAAGTTGCTTTTCAGGGACACGTAAGTGGAGTCTTGGCGATCAAACCCAGGCTCGTCCGATAATGTGCTTCTGTCGTTGTCCAGTGAAAAAGCGTCATAGCCGTTGTCGATATCTATGGAGGCTATTGAGAGTTTCATGCTCCAGTTTTTTTTGACCTGCCAAGAGAATTTTGCCCGTGTGGTTAGCTCGTCACGATTATTGGTTGTGTCTTTGTCCAGAAAATCATTTTCAACATAACCGTCACTCTTGTGCGATTCAAGGACGAACCGGGAAAGGAATGTTTCGGTGATAGGCACATTCAAGACGACGCCAGCTGTTCTTGTGTCAAACTCTCCGGCGGATAGTTTGATAGAAGTGGCGAGAGCTTCGCTGGGTTCATTGGTAGAAAAGTTTATTAACCCAGCCAGTGCATTAGCACCATACCGGGTGCCCTGGGGGCCGCGCAGAACCTCGACCTGTTGAACATCCATCAGCGTGGCGATAGTTCCAGCCCCGCTAAAATCGACATCGTCGATAAGAACGCCAACAGAGGGATTGATAGGGTTTTGAAACTGGCTGCGCTCACCGATACCACGAATTTGGAAGAAACGAGCTCGGTTGCTGCCCGACGCGAAATTAATGTTGGGGATAGCATTAATAATATCTTCGAAGTGCTGTGCAGCCCTCGCCTCGATGACCTGTTCGGACACGATTGTCAGGCTGCTGGCTGTTTCCATGGTTGTCGATTGCCGCAGGTCTGCAGTCACAACGATTTCTGGGATGTCGTTTGAATGGGCGTAAGCTGCAAAGAAAAGCAGCAGCGCGGGGTTGTTTTTAACGACGGTTCTAACAGTGTTTTTAATAAAGATTAAAATAAGATTCATGAGTCTCTCCAAATAAAAAAATAAGAGGCCCGGCATTGACGTAATGGGAGATGTAGCGATCATCCTTTTCCTACGCCGGTACTAACCGGATCAGGTTCTGGGGTTTGATCTCAGGTGTAACACCACCCCCAAGGAACTGCGGGAAGGTTAGCTGATCCTGTTTTGCAATGCATCAAATTTCAGGATTTAATTTTTTGGACGCAGATTTTCTGAGATAGGTTTTTGGAGGTATGATTTTGATCGCAAAGAGTGCTAGGAGAGACTGATGTTGGGCTGGGTTTTCCAAGTCTCCGTTGCCTGCTCGAAGGCATAAGCGATTCTTAGGACTGCCAGGTCCTGAAGTCGTTTACCGATGATCTGTATGCCGACCGGTAATCCCTCCGGCGTAAATCCGCAGGGTATCGAGATTGCAGGTAGGCCGGTGACGGTTATGTAGTAGCAGGATTTCATCCAGTCGATGTAAGTTTCCATTCGGGTGCCGTTGATGCTGGTAACGTACTCGTCGGAGAGTGGAAAGGGTGTTACCTGAGATACTGGTAGTACCAGAAAGTCATAGTCTTGGAAAAAGGTATTAACGCGCTGGTAAATGTCGGTGCGTAAGTTGTTTGCGGCAGAGACATCGGTGGCGGAAAGTTTCAATCCCGCTTCAACATTCCAGATAATAGTTTCCTTGTAATATTCTGGATGCAGCCGGACACCCTCGCCGTGTTGTGACGCAAAGGTCCATGCTCGCAGCGTCTTAAATACTTCATCTGCTCCACTGAAATCAGGACAGTTTTCATTAACCTTGCATCCTAGATCCGAGAAGACTTTCATCCCTTGCGTAATAACATGTTGTACTACTGGCTCTACTGGGAGCTGCCCGCCGAAATCAGGTGAGAATGCAACACGCGTCCCTTTCTGATTGCTCTCTAGCGTTTGCAAAAACAGCTCTGCTGAATCGGGTAATGAAATGGGGTTTCTGTCATCGGGTCCTGTAATGGCGGCCAGCATCAAGGCGCAATCTGCAACAGTACGAGCCATCGGGCCCAGGACGCTAAGATTGCTCCAGCCATCGCGGACAGGATAGACAGGCACCCGGCCAGGACTGGTCCTGAACCCGACCACGTTACAAAAGCTTGCCGGATTACGAAGCGAGCCACCCATGTCGCTGCCATCTGCCAGCGGTAGCATCCTTGCCGCAAGCGCAACTGCCGCGCCGCCTGAACTGCCCCCGCAGGTTCGAGTCAGATCAAATGGGTTTTTCGTCTCGCCAAACACATCATTAAAAGTCTGCGAGCCAGCTCCCCACTCTGGAACGTTTGTCTTTCCAACAGTGATACCGCCGGCATCGATCAGGCGTTGCACGACCAGTGCGTTTTCTTTAGGGACGAAATCCTCGAATAGCCGAGAACCAAAAGTTGTCCTGATGGCTTTTGTTTGAACAAGGTCCTTATGTGCCATCGGGAGTCCGGCCAGCAGCCCGGGTTTTTCACCTTTCGCGATTTGATGGTCAATTTTTACCGCCATTTGCTGAGCGTGATCAGGGACCAGGGTCACGATAGCGTTCAACGAGGGGTTTGTTAACGCGATCTGATCAAGATGGGCATCCAGTAATTCGACGGCGCTAATTTCTTTCTCGTCAATCAGATTGCGAAGTTCAACGGCAGTTTTTGCGCAAAGTTCATTCATGACGTAGAGCATACAACAATAGGCTTAAAATTTTCCTGTCTGCTAGAACACCTTAATAGCCACGTTTATCAGGTAAAGTCAGCGATATCCTCGCCGCGAGTTCTGGTCTTTTGGCTTTCAGCTTCGGACACATGTGCTAGCAATACAAGGCAGAAATGAAACGAGGTATCGCGAGGTTCAATTTGATGCCAGGTGCGCCGGGGTTAACTTTCGGATCAATGAGCGATTGTTTTGTTACGACGGGTCTTCAGCTGCTTTTTGGACGAACCCAATAGTGATCCAAAAAAATAAGGAGAGGCTCATCATTGTCAGTATCGCGGCAAGAATGAAAGGCGCGCCCGGAAAGTAAAAGGGGGCGTCCGGGGCCGTATAGATTCCGAAAACGATGGTCATCATTAGCGGGCTGATGATGTTTGTGAGTGACCCCACGCTTCCAATCGCACCCTGTAATTCGCCTTGTTGGGCCGGGCCGACCTGGCTCGAAGCGATGCCGCTCATGGCTGGACCCGCAAGCCCCCCCAGTGCGCCGGCGATCATAAACATGTATGCCATAGTCGGCGTTTGCGACAGGGCGTATCCCAGGAAAGCTGTGATAGTGAAGCTGAGTCCGACGAGGCCGGCCCATCTCATGCCCAGGGCCGGTATAACGATTCTTATCAGGTAACCCTGTGAAAAGACCATCAGGATACCAATAAAGCCCAGGCTGTAGCCGATCTCGCGAGGTGTCCAGTCGAATTTTTCGATGCCCCAAAAAGTCCACACGGCGGGTAGCGCGTGATGACCCATGTTGTACAGGAACAGGACGCCGATAATCCCGAAGGCGATCTTGAATTGACTCATCTGTTTCATCGCAGAAAATGGATTAGCGCGACGTATTTCAAAGGGTCGTCGGTTGTTCGGCGTATGGGATTCCGGTAGAAAAATCAGCCCGACTAACAGGTTAAAGAAAATCAACCCAGCGGTGGCAAAGAATGGAACCCGGCTGCCATATTCCCCAAGGAAGCCACCCAGCACAGGCCCGATAACGAATCCCAGACCAAAAGCAGCGCCCATTAAACCAAAGAACTGGGCACGTTCATCGATCGAGGTAGTGTCTGCGATGTAAGCGTTACAGGTGCTAAATGTCGCAGATCCTACGCCCGAGATCATCCTGCCAATAAACAGCAGCACCAGCGATTGTGCCAGGCCCATGATCAGGTAGTTGATGCTCAGTACCAATAGCGAACCTAACAAAACTGGCTTTCGCCCATAGGCGTCAGAGAGATTCCCGAGTACTGGCATAGAGATAAATTGCATGATAGCGAAGGAAAACATCAACCAGCCACCGTACACGGCAGAACTTGAAAGCCCCTTGTCACTGACTTCCATCAACAGGGTTGGTGTCACCGGCAGAATGATGCCAAAGCCAATGGAATCCATGAGCGCTGTAAAAAAAACAACGCCCAATGCAAAACGTCTGTTGGTCATGTTGAGTTTATTTTCTGTCTTCACATGCCAATCAAGTCGGCCTTGTCGATGATATTCTGCAGGATACGCACACTGGCTGCATCGACCATGACACCATCAACCTGTATGGCGCCAAGCCCTTGTTCCAGTGCCTGATCATAAGCTTTCTGTTGTTTTCTTGCGGAACTCACGGCTGTTGCGCTGGGAGAAAAAGCGTCCTGAGCAATGTCGACCTGACTTGGGTGAATCGCCCACTTTCCGGCCATACCTAGAACATTGCCTCGTTCACACTCCGTTCTGAAAAAGTCCGGATTGCGGAAATCCGCGAACGGGCCATCAACAGGGTCCAGGCCATTGGCGCGGCACGCGATCGTCAGCTTGTATCGTGGATAGTGCCAGAGGTCGGGTGGATAGCTGGTGCTGTCTCCGCCAATGTTGTGAATATTCATCACCTGGGATGCAGAGTAGTCACCCATGCCAAAGATTAAACACTCTAGCCTGTCACTGCACGCCGCGATTTCTTCTACGTTCATCATGCCCTCGACTTCTTCGATCAGGCACTCAATACCGATTCTGTTCTTAAGTCCAAGCTTTGCTTCAAGCTGGTCCAGCATCATATGTACGAACATGACATCGTGCGCACTCTTTGCTTTTGTCAGCATGATCGTGTCGAGCTTGTCACCGGCGCCGGTCACAATTTCGATGATATCGTCGTGACAGTATTCGGTTTCTACGTCATTGATTCGTACACAAAGCGTTTTGGGTTTCCAGTCGTGCTTGTTCAAGGCATCAACAATCATGCCGCGAGCATCCGACTTTACGTTGGGCGCAACCGCATCCTCTAGGTCCAGGAATACGTGATCGCAATCAAGACCTGCAGACTTCTCCATCATTTTTTCGCTGCTGCCGGGAACAGATAACTGACATCTTCTTAATCGTCGGGGGCGTGACATTTGAGCTCCTTATAAGTTTCTTTCGAACATCGCAAACAATCGTTCGTAATGTCGTTCTGCTGATTCTTTGTGGTACTTTCCTTCGCGCAATGGAAAGACAAACCCGTGATGTGTGCCGGGGTACCATTCAATGCGGTAGTTGGCGCCAGTAGTCTGCATATGTTTGTCCAGTGCTTCAACCATCTCTGGTGGCGCCCAGTCATCTGTCTCTGCCATGCCGAAGTACATTTCTCCCTGTATCTTGTCGGCATCAAGGTGAGGTGAATCCATGGTATCAATGCAAAGCCGGACACCGTGAAAGGAAGCAGACGCTTTGACGCGATCTGCCAGCTTTGCAGCCACAGAGAATGCAAAAGGGCCGCTCATACAGTAGCCGGTGCAACCAACAGCGCCATCACTGGCGAAGGGCTGCGAAGCTGCGAAGTCCAGCAGCGTTCTGCAATCCTCCACCACCATCGCATTGGAAAGGCTATTCATGTGGCCAAACATAATCTCCCGACTCTCTGGTGCTCCATTAACGATTAATGCTCGGGTGCGCCGGTAGTAAAGATTGGGCAACATGACGTAGTAGCCGGCGGTGGCTATTCTTCGCGCCATATCATGAAGTTCTTCGCGGTAACCCGGTGCGTCCATCAGAAAAAGTATGACCGGGTAGGGACCGCCTTCCTCCGGGTGTGAAATGAAGGTATTCATGGGTCCGTCTTGGGTCACAATATCGATTTCAGCATCTATCATTTTTAATGTTCCTTAAGAGGTTTTTAGTGCGCGTTTACGGTGGGTTGATGTAGCTCTTCCAGGGATATGGATAGGCCTGTGTCAGTCACCACCCTGGCGTGACGGCGACATAACTGACGTGGTTCTTCGACACCGCAGGAGTGTGCGATTACACCAACCTCGTGATTAATATTGTGGCAGTAATTTTTTACTCGCTCTGCTTTATCTTCAACCACAAGTCCTTTTTGAAGGGAGCGTTTATGTGTTGTGATGCCCGTAGGGCAGGTGTTCTTGTTGCACTGGAGTGCCTGAATGCACCCAAGGGCAAACATGAAACCGCGTGCCGAAACGGCGAAATCAGCGCCTAGGCAAATTGCCCAGGCGACTGATGCTGGGTCAACAAGCTTGCCAGAGGCAATCACTCGCACCCGTGGTTTAAGATTGTGCTTGATAAGGGCATTCGACAGGATAGGCAGGCTTTCCCTGAGTGGTAGGCCCATATAGTCAATAAGGCTTTGGGGCGCGGCGCCCGTACCCCCATCAGCGCTATCAAGACTAATGAAATCAGGGGCTGACTCTATACCTCGGGCGTTAATAGCCACGCAAAGCTCTTCAATAAAGCTTTCATCGCCCAGGACTATTTTAAAACCAGTCGGTTTCCCTGTGACTTCACGGATGTGTCCAATGGTATCCAGCAAATCGGCTACTGAATCAATCTCGGGGTGGCGATTTGGGCTGATGGAATCCTGGCCCGCGGGAATACCACGGATTGCGGAAATTTCTTCGCTCACTTTTTCGCCTGGCAGTATGCCGCCTTTACCGGGCTTGGCGCCCTGGCTTAATTTGAGTTCGAACATCCTGATCTGCGGGATTGCGCCGATTTCACGCAGTTTGTCGTCGCTCAGGTTGCCCTTCTCGTCCCGCACCCCGTATTTGGCGGTGCCAATCTGCATCACAATATCGGCGCCGCCCTCCAGGTGAAATGGGCTTAGTCCCCCCTCTCCGGTATTCATCCAGCAGCCCGCCATTCTTGCGCCTGCCGACAGAGCCAAGACGGCGGGTTTTGAAATGGCGCCATAGCTCATGGCTGAAATATTGAAGATTGATGCTGGCCTGTAGGGCTGTCGGCAGTAGGGGCCAATCTTCAATGCTTGGCCTTTTACAGAGTCCCTTTCCAATTTAGGAAAGGCAGTGTTTGAAAAGATGACAGTGCCGGGGGGGGCCAGGCTTCTTGTAGAGCCAAAGGCAACAGTGCTGTCGATATTCTTGGCGGACCGGTATACCCAGGAACGCTCTGCGCGATTAAAAGGTAGTTCTTCCCTGTCTTGGGCAAAGAAATATTGGCGGAAGAATTCACCCATGCTCTCAAACAGGTAGCGGAAACGGCCAACAACCGGGTAGTTTCTGCGAACCGCATGGGAAGTCTGGTTAATGTCGACCAGGTACATCACGATGATTGCGATAACTAAAATGGTAAAGCCTATTACGAAACCATCGACTAATAGCGTGGTAACGACCTTGAAGTATTCGTGCAGTCGGCTAAATTCCATTTTTTGTCCTTTGGGCGCTGGTTTGGCCAGCATAAGCGGTTTTGATGATTCGTAAAACGATCTGTTGACATGCAAGATACTGGTAATTGGCGTAGCATGCGACTTCTTCAGGGGCCCAACGAGGTACCCAAATATTGAATCCCTTGTATAAAACAAGATGAGTTGGAAAGCAGAGATATGACAGAGAGAGTGACGATTGGCCAGTTAAACATCGCGAAGGTTTTAAGTGATCTTCTGGAAAATGAAATTTCGCCGGGGACGGGAGTTTCGTCAGGCCATTTCTGGTCGGAAATGGAGTCCGTTCTTAAAGAATTTGTGCCGCGAAATCGAGCCCTGTTAGCGAAGCGTGATGAGCTCCAGTCGAAAATCGATAGTTGGCATCAGGGACATGCCGGACAGCAGATTGATGAAGTGGAATATACGGCTTTTTTGCGTGAAATCGGTTATCTCCTTGAAGAGGGTCCTGATTTTGAAATCACCACTCAAAATGTAGATGAGGAAATCGCATTAACGGCCGGGCCGCAACTGGTGGTTCCGGTGATGAATGCACGTTTTTCATTGAACGCAGCTAACGCGCGTTGGGGAAGCTTGTACGACGCCCTGTATGGCACCGATGTTATCCCAGAGAGCGATGGTGCTGAAAAAGGGGGCGCATACAATACTGTTCGGGGTGATCGCGTGATCGCTTACGCAGCCAACTTCCTGGACGAGACATATCCGCTTCAAGGCGCCCAGCACCGGGACGCTGTCCAGTACCGGATTGTTGAAGGGGCAGTTGAAGTCCAGCTTGAAAATGGTGAGACCACAGGTCTGGCTAACCCTGCGCAGTTTATGGGTTATCTTGGCGAAGATGGCGAACCTTCCGGTATTCTGTTGAAACACAATGGCTTGCATATTGAGGTCCAGATCGATCGTGAAGACTCCATCGGTAAAAATGAAAAAGCCGGTGTGAAGGACATCTTGGTTGAGTCGGCGCTGACCACTATTCAAGATTGCGAGGATTCTATTGCTGCGGTCGATGCGGACGATAAAGTCATTGTCTACGGCAACTGGCTTGGTCTGATGTCAGGCAAGCTGGTCGAAGAATTTAATAAGGGTGATCAGGTGGTTCGGCGCACATTAAACCCGGATCGTATCTATAAGGGTGCAGATGGGGGTGATGTGACGCTTCACGGCCGGAGCCTGCTGTTGATTCGTAATGTGGGCCACTTGATGACCAATGATGCCATTCTGATGGCTGATGGGAGCGAAATACCGGAGGGCATCATGGACGGCATGTTCACAAGCCTGATTGCGATGCATGACTTAAACAAAACGGGTTCGCTGCGAAACTCCAGGAAGGGTAGCGTATACATTGTTAAACCAAAAATGCATGGCCCGGAAGAAGTTCAACTGACCGTCGATCTGTTTGCGAGAATCGAGACGGCGTTTGGCCTTCCTGTGAACACCATTAAAATAGGCATTATGGACGAAGAGCGGCGTACAACGCTTAACCTGAAGGAATGTATTCGTGTTGCAAAAGATCGTGTGATCTTTATCAATACCGGTTTTCTTGATCGCACAGGAGATGAAATTCATACCAGTATGGAAGCAGGGCCGATGGTGAAGAAGACGGCCATGAAACAGCAGGTTTGGATTAGATCCTACGAAGATTGGAACGTGGATGTTGGCCTGGCTGCCGGACTGCAGGGTAAGGCGCAGATCGGTAAAGGTATGTGGGCAATGCCGGACGAAATGGCTCAGATGATGGAGCAGAAAATAAGTCACCCAAGCGCAGGTGCTAACACCGCCTGGGTGCCTTCACCGACAGCCGCAACATTACATGCGATGCACTACCACCAGTTGAATGTCATGAGCAGGCAGGACGAACTGAAGGCGCGAACCCGGGCGAACCTGTCTGACCTATTGACGATTCCGACGCTAAGTGGTGAAAACCTGTCAGCGGAAGATGTGCAGCAGGAGCTTGAGAACAATGCTCAGGGGATTCTAGGTTATGTTGTTCGCTGGATTGATCAGGGTGTCGGATGTTCGAAGGTGCCGGATATTAATGATGTTGGTTTGATGGAAGATCGGGCGACACTGCGGATATCTTCCCAGCATATTGCTAACTGGATTCGCCATGGCGTTTGCAGTGAAGAGCAGGTGATGCAAACGTTGAAAAAAATGGCAGCTGTAGTTGATCGCCAGAACTCAGCGGACGCGGTGTATCGTGACATGGCTCCGAATTTTGATGACAACGTTGCTTTTCAGGCTGCGTGTGATCTTGTATTCAAGGGCAAGGACCAACCAAACGGATATACTGAGCCGGTTCTGCACGCAAGACGGAAGGAAGCAAAGGCGCGATTCGGCGCCTAACCACATGTCACCCACTATCAAGCAGCGTATAGGCGCTGTGTATAGGTGCCGTGTCAAGCGAGGGTAGAGTGACTGAGGAATCGGCTCCGGCAAAGATTCTCATCGTAGAAGATGAAGCGCTGATAGCGCATGAAATTAGGCACAGGCTCACCAAAATGGGCTGGGAAGTCGTTGGCACGGCTTTTGGCGAAGAAGCGGTTGAACTAGCGCTGGAAACTCGACCGGATCTGTTACTAAGCGATATCCAACTGCGTCACGGTTTAAATGGTATCGACCTGGCTGAAAGAATCCAGGCGGTGATGGATATTCCGGTTGTTTTTCTGACGGCCTTCTCGGATGAAGACACCGTTGCGAGAGCCAAAAAAGTCACCCCCTTTGGTTATATCATCAAGCCCGTTGAGAATCGTGATCTACAGATTACGATTGAAATGGCGCTCTATAAATTCCGCGTAGAAAAAGAGCTCAAAGAAAAACAACAGCTGCTGGAAACTGCACTTGCCTGTATTGGCAATGCGCTGATTTTTTTGGATCAGGACGGGAAAATCATCAACATTAATCAGGACGCTGGAGAATTGCTGGGGCGGGACCTGAGCGCTGGTGCAGCCTGGCATGAAGTGCTTGGTGAAAAATCATCAGTCACCGGTCATGTAAAAAGTGCGCTTCGTTACAAGAACCTGACCAAGTTGCCACCTTTTCTGATGCAGCGTCCCGGTAGTACTAAGTTAGTTGATGGTATTGTAGGTCCCATGGTCGAGGGTGCGGTATTAATCCTGAGAGATCTGGGTGATATTGAAGACCCTGTCAAGCTGGGGGCTACAGAAAAGTATGCCATGCTTGGCTCAGATCAACTGTCCCCCAGTGAATCATCTTTTTGTCAGGTTATGATCTCGCCAGATGGTGCGACTAGCACGGTTTTATCTGAAATTGTTGAAGATGTGCGTGCCAGCCTCGACTCATCCATGAGAGCGACCGACTTGGTCAGTATATTCGCCAATTCTATGGTGTCTGTTAGTTTACCCTACACAGCGGTAACAGCGGGAGAGCAGATAGCTTCCGCGCTATTGCGGCAACTTAATCAATACGAGCATTCGGGCAAGTCGTTTACCTTTAGTGCCGGGCTTGCCCATAGCGCAGGCGGGGACCAGGAACCAATTGAATTGTTTCGCCGTGCCACGTCTGCTCTGGATACAGCAAGGCGCTTAGGTGGTAATCATCTTTGGGTTGATGGTGGTGAACCTGATATTGATTCAAGAGAGATGAGCGGCAGCCAAGATCACCGGCACGTTGTGCTGCTGTGGAATGTGATGAATGCACTAGCCGCGGCCAATGATGTTGACACGATGTGTGATGAATTCAGCCGACACCTTTTTCATGTGTTTAGAACAAAGCGTTCGGCGCTAGTTAAGGTTGCCGACGACAAGATTAATCTTGAGGTTGGGTATACCCATGGTCTTGGCAAGGCTCGCGACATTTCAGACCTGGAATTAAGTGAACGTGAATTTTCAGCGATCAAAGCTGTGTCAAAAGGAGAGTGGCAGGATCAGTTGAGCAGCGATACGGTGTTGTTTGGCCTAGCGGGGCGGTGGGTGCTCTTTTTGTCGGGTAGTCAGTTTAACGCTGAGGACCAAGCTTTTTTGTCCACCTTAAGTACCTATTTCGGCAGTAGTATTTCACGCTTTGATGTTGAGCCAGTGCCTGTTCAGGTCGTTGACTCTGCGGATCAGCAACTGGTTTATGATTCGGCAGAAATGCGACATGTGCTAGATACCGCAGACCTTGCTGCGCCTACAGATGTTACGGTGCTGCTCTCGGGTGAGTCAGGTACCGGTAAGGAAGTCGTTGCCAGATACATTCATCAAAAGGGCAGTCGCCAGGACAAGCCGCTGGTTGTGGTAGATTGCGGCGCGGTGTCACCCAGCCTGATCGAGAGCGAACTTTTTGGCCACGTGAAGGGTGCTTTCACTGGCGCTACATCGAACTTCACCGGGCGATTGAAAGAGGCCAATGGCGGAACGGTGTTGCTTGATGAAATTGGTGAACTACCATTAGATATTCAGGTAAAGCTTCTGCGGTTCGTACAGGATAGGCAGGTTGCGGCAGTGGGTTCTAATCAGTACGAAACGGTTGATGCTCGGGTTATTGCTGCCACCAACAGAGATCTAAAGGAGATGGTGGGTGAAGGCAAATTCAGGGAAGACCTATATTACCGGCTTAATGTTTTTTCAATCTCTGTACCGCCCCTACGTGATCGACAGGCCGACATCCTGAAAGTGGCTCGGTATTTTCTGAGGCAATTTTCTACCCGCTACAACAAAACGGTTACAGGTTTTACAGCTGAAGCTGAACAAGCGCTTCTGGGTTACGCTTGGCCAGGTAACATCCGAGAGTTGTCCAATGTCGTTAATCGAGCGGTGATAATGAGTAAGGACCAGCTTATTACACCGATCCAGGTAGGCGTATTTGGTGGCGCAACTGATTCGCGTGTAGCGCAACGAAAAGCTATCGGGATACGGCCAATCTTAAAAGCAGTGGTAGATATAGGGGTAAGTGGTGGTAAACCTTTAGCCGTTGGGCGTTACCTTGAAGAAGATTTTATCGTTATGAGCATTAAACATCACAATGGCGTGCTTAACAGGGCGGCACTGTCAATAGCAGTGCCGGAATCAACACTCCGCCGAAAGGTCCAGAAAATGGAGTCAACCTATGGGTCTCTTGAGACTGAACGACCAGTTGACTGGCCGGTTACTTCTGAGCTGTTTCATGAGTTGATGAAAATAGCCTCACGGGAATCTGCGCAGCCTTTGAATATTCTGGAGATACTGTTGATGGGCGAACTTGAAGACCGAAAACTAAGCCGCGACGTTTGCGCTCAGCTGTTCGGTGTGTCACTGCCAACCTATCGCCGAATGGAGGAAGATTTCGCCAATATTTTCTAAATAGAAAATAATGGCGGAAAATAATGGCGAATTTATCGATTTGTCTCGCCATTAAATTTTTTCTTTGACGACCCAAACCACGCTCGCCTAAAAACTTTAATCAAATCAGTGGTATGGAAGTTTTTGCAATACTGGCACAAAAACTGCTATCTAACTGTCGTCAAACCGACCGTTGGAGCAGAGAACGATGCAAAAATTTACGATATACACCTTGTCGATAGTATTTTGTCTTACCGGTTTCTATTCGGCCTTAGATTTTCGGGAAGGAATACTGAAACAGAATGACTTGTCAATTTCGGTAGATAATAGACGGCGCGTGGGCGCTGACAACATCGAAGCTGTGGGCAGAGATGGTGAGTCGGACCCTATAATGGCACGGTTTTTGTGGGAAGATGAGCCGTCGAAGCAGGACGTTGAGAAGGCGGATGTTGCTTTGAGTCCGAATGTCGTTTTGGATCCTAATGTTGTTGTGGATCCGGATGCCGAGCAGCGGGTTGCAAGGTTCCTGTGGCGGGATGCGAGTCCAACCCCGTCTGTATCACCAGATCGGTTAGAACTTCAATGGAGCGAGCAGGGAACGCTGTCGCCAGACCAATTACTGGCACGTTTCCTGTGGCAAGACGAACCCTCGAAGCATGATGTTGGTGACGCAGAGGTTGTTTTGGATCCTAACGTTGTTTTGGATCCCAATATTGTTTTGGATCCGGATGCCGAGCAGCGGGTTGCAAGGTTCCTTTGGCGGGATGCGAGTCCAGTCCCGTCTGCATCACCAGATCGGTTAGAACTTCAATGGAGCGAGCAGGGAACGCTGGCGCCAGACCAATTACTGGCACGTTTCCTGTGGCAAGACGAACCCTCGAAGCATGATGTTGGTGACGCAGAGGTTGTTTTGGATCCTAACGTTGTTTTGGATCCCAATATTGTTTTGGATCCGGATGCCGAGCAGCGGGTTGCAAGGTTCCCGTGGCGGGATGCGAGTCCAGTCCCGTCTGCATCACCAGATCGGTTAGAACTTCAATGGAGCGAGCAGGGAACGCTGGCGCCGGATCAATTACTGGCACGTTTCCTGTGGCAAGATGAACCCTCGAAGCATGATGTTGGTGACGCAGAGGTTGTTTTGGATCCCAATATTGTTTTGGATCCTAATGTTGTTTTGGATCCGGATGCCGAGCAGCGGGTTGCAAGGTTCCTGTGGCGGGATGCGAGTCCAGTCCCGTCTGCATTGCCAGATCGGTTAGAACTTCAATGGAGCGAGCAGGGAACGCTGGCGCCGGACCAATTACTGGCACGTTTCCTGTGGCAAGATGAAACCGTAAACAAAGACGCAGATGGCGCTAAAGGGATGAACGCGTTCGTTGGTGACGAGCGCAATGACTATATTGTTTCAGGAAAAGATTTGTCTGCGATGAAGCGAGTCATGGAACAATTAGACATTAAGGTCACCCACGAGTTGCCACTGATCGGTAGCCTGGCGGTGTCGTTGACACGTGAGCAAACAGAGCGGCTGAAAAAGAACGATGAGATAGGTAATTTGTTTGCCTCGACGCCTTTGAAAACAGCTAATGTGCGACCTGGTCCTGAAGATAAGGGCGCTAAAACAGCCATCGTTCAACCGCTCGCGCAACGTAAGAGTGATAATAATTCCTCGCGAAGAAGCGTTAGCACAGGCCCACAAAGTATGGTGGCTGCAACCGTCCGTAAGAGTCGGTCCGCGCCTGCTGTGGAGAAGTATTCAAATGATTCTTCATTGCGTTCAGGTCTTGTCAAGTCGAGCGCCGCCGGGCCGGCTAGCATGCAGCCGTCCGGGCGACGCGCCAGCAATCAGATTCTTGCGACAAGAAATAGCGCCAGTCGAGAGAGCTTTGAAGGGACCGATTACCCTAAGCTCGTCCGAGCTGACCTGCTACACAAGAAGGGTATTAAAGGCGCCAGCGTGGGTGTCGCCATCATAGATACTGGGCTATGGGCCTCTAATTTCCTTGCGAAAGATAGTAGGAACAACAGCCGGATTAACGCCTATTATGACGCGATCGGTGACTTTGAGCTTGATCCTTCTCAGATCGAACAGTTTGAAGACCCCCACGGTCATGGAACACACATTGCCAGTCTGATTGGCAACAGCGCGCCGACACGAAACAAAGACGGTTCACCGAGCGGCGGTACCTATAGTGGTATCGCGCCCGATAGCGAGTTAACTGTTATTAGGGCGTTCGATTCAGAGGGGAAAGGTTCTTATGCCGATGTCGTGCGTGGTATAACCTTTGCTATTGAAAACAAAGATCGTTTGAACATTGATGTCATTAATATGTCGTTCGGCGGGCAACCTAGGTCTCATTATTGGGATGACCCCATCAACAAGGCTGTCATGGCGGCATGGGATGCAGGTATCGTGGTGATTGCATCTGCAGGTAATTTGGGTCCTGATCCGATGTCGATTACCGTGCCCGGTAACGTTCCTTACGTGGTGACCGTTGGCGCAATGACGGACAGTTATACGCCGGATGATCGATCGGACGACAAGTTAGCCAGTTTCTCAGGTGTTGGACCAACGCTAGAGGGGTTTGTTAAGCCCGAGATGATCGCCCCTGGTGGTCACATGAGAGGGTTAATGCAAAAAGACACCACGTTGGCGGAAGCTCATCCTGAATTCCATGATGGTGGCGACTTTTTCGTCATGTCCGGCACATCGCAAAGTGCGGCCGTCGTGACTGGCATTGCCGCTCTAATTATAGATGCGAATCCAGGTATTTCGCCTGATGATGTTAAGTGCAAATTGATGTCATCAGCGTTATCGGCCACGGTTGATGGCGAAAATGTTTACAGCGTATTTCAGCAAGGTGCGGGTCTGGTCGATGCTTTTAATGCCGTTGAATCAGAGGCTCGGGGCTGTGCAAATGCCAGCCTGGATATCGCGAAGGATATTAGTGGGGAAGAGCATTATGGTGGACCCGCTAAAATGAATGAGTCCGGCGAGTTCGTTTTTTGGTCGAATGAAGATTACGCCGCTATCCCGTCTGAGCATCTCTTAGACGCAGATGGTTTCCTCTGGCAAGCGGGATTTTTGTGGCAGGCTTCAAATGCCCAATTGGAAAATCAAGGTTTTATTTGGCAAGCAGGCTTTCTTTGGCAAGCGGGCTTCGTGTGGCAAGCGTCGGATGCGGAGTTGGAAGGGCAAGGCTTCCTTTGGCAATCCGGGTTCCTTTGGCAGGCGAGTGATTTTGAAGTGAACGGCTTAAATTGGGACATGGACCGGTTGGTTCAAAATGGTCTGGTTGGTAATGTTGGGGAAGGCATGCAGGATGCGGGTTTTCTTTGGCAGGCCGGCAACGCTGAAATAGCTCGATGGGTTGAGCAAGAATAATGAGGGCCAGCCCATTTTGAAGTGTTCATTATGTTTAAAATTTAGTTTTTTGATGCTGAGTTTGTTCTTATTTGGGCCAGTTTCAGCATCGGAGTTAGTTAATCGATTAAATCCGACATTCAGCCGTATCAATACCACTCAGGGACTTTCCCAAAGTACAGTCAACGTGATTTTTCAAGATTCCACGGGGATTATTTGGGTTGGCACAATAGAAGGCTTAAATAGTTACGACGGAGAGAAATTTGAACAATTCTTTTCTAGTTCAGCAGCGAATAGTCTCTCCAACGATTATGTTTCTGCGATCATTGAGGACGCAGACGGGGTTCTCTGGATCGGCACAGACAATGGACTCAACGCTTTTGACGGGGTTCGGTCGATATTCAGTCAAGTCGATCTAGATGAATCCGAATCAGGATTCGCGGCCGACCATAGCTCCATACGATCGCTATTCATCGATACGCAAAGTCGGCTATGGGTTGGAACGGGCCGAGGGATGGCAAGAAGAGCGGTAAACGGATCTTTTGTTCACTACCATCATTCCCCAGACGATCCCGAAACTCTGGGTGAAGGGGGTGTGCGAGCCATAGCCGAAGATAGTCAAGGAAATATCTGGATAGGGACGGATAGCAGTGGCCTTTCTAGGTTGAATCCTGAAACTGGGACGATCGATCGGTTTGAGCGTGAGTTTTCCGACAGTGGTCTGAAAGACAATTCTATTCGAGATCTGATGGTTGATCGAAACGGTACTCTTTGGGTAGCGACGTTTAATGGGGGTCTTTGGCGAGTAGAAACCAAGTCGCTAGCTTTTGAATATATACCTCTTGTTTCAAGAGAAGGCCTTGTGACATCAAGGGTCAGGTCGCTTTTAAATGATAGCGCCAATAGAATTTGGGCAGGTACAGACGAAGGTTTGTTTCTAGTAGATGCGGAATCCGAGACTTCTTCAAACTTCGCACATCAGCCTACCGACTCTACCTCTCTATCTCAAAATATAGTCCTTGATCTTTTCGAGGATGCCGGCGGCGTCATCTGGGCTGCGACCTGGAACGGGATATCGAAATGGAATTCCAGAGCCCCAAAGTTCTCGCTTTATCGTAGTGACAAGGATACGAACCAGGAATTAGCGGGCGACTCGATCACGTCCTTTATCGAAGATGAGGAAACCCTGTGGGTCGGCACATTAACTGGCCTTAGTGCCTACGACAAATCTCTCGCACGGTTCAGGCTTGTGAGTGAAATAGAGCTCGCAGATCCGCGAGTAATGACCTTGGCGGTTGAGAAAGGCGATCTGTCTACGCTTTGGATTGGCTCAATGAGCGGCGGGCTGACTTCATATTCGGGTAACACGCAGCGTAATTTTACCGTGACCAATGACTCCGACAGCATCGCGAGTAATCAGATCAGCAAGGTGTTTGTTGATAGCAAAGGGCGCGTGTGGGTGGGATTATATGGAACTGGTGTCGACCTGTACTTGGGTGAAAAGAGATTTAAGCACTATCCGAGGCAAGGCGCCGATTTTTCAGATCTTCGTATCACGGATATTGAAGAGGATGATGAAGGTAAAATTTGGATCTCAAGCAATGGCGGCGGGTTGATGATTCTAGATGCTGAGCGCGATATCACCAGAGTGGTGCGACACGAACCAGATGCAGAAAATACGATTGCTTCCGACAATCTGGTCTCGGTATCCAAGGGCAAAACAGGGATATGGGTCGGGGCTAGAGATGCTGGCGTCAGCCTTATAGATCCCGTCACATTAAAGGTTAAGCGGATAACGAAAAGCGATGGGTTGTCTTCAGTCGCAGCATATGGTGTTCTGGAAGACGCGTCCGGAAGTGTTTGGATAAGTGGCGGGAAGGGCTTGTCTGTCTTGGCAGAAAGCGAGAATCTTGAGATCTATGACGCAAGTCATGGCCTCCAAGCCAATGACTTTAATAGTGGCGCCTATTTGAAAATGAAGGACGGTACCTTCCTGTATGGAGGCAATTCTGGTTTCAACGCGTTTGATCCATTGCGAATCCACCCTAGTACCTTTAACCCGCCGGTTCAGCTAACGGGTTTCAAAAAATCAAATGAGAGCGTTGTCTTCAAGAGGCCTTGGGGTGAGCTAAACGACATTGAGATTGAGCATGACGATTACGTGATTGCGTTCGAATACGGGGCAATGGACTACGCGAGCCCTGCTCGCAACCAATACGAATACTTTCTCGATGGCTTTGACTCTGGCTGGGTTTCAGCAGGTAACGAACGCGCTGTGACTTATACGAATTTGGATCCAGGGCAGTACACCTTTCGAGTTCGGGCGACAAACAGTGACGGTGTGTGGAGTGACCAAACGGTAGCCGTCGGATTGAGAGTTGCGCCACCTCTTTATGCTACCTGGTGGGCATATATTGGGTATTGCATTTTCTTGGTAATGCTTCTCACAGCTTCCTACAGACAGAATTCGCGAAAGATGTCCAGGATCGCTGAGGATTCCCATCGTGCTCGTCTTGAAAAATACGTACAGACTTTAGAGCAGGCGACAGATGCTATTGCGATAGCATCTGAAAATGGCCTGATTGAATATCGAAATGAGCTTTTTTCAACATTATTCGATAGCCCAAGGGTTGGCGCGGAAGATGAACCTGTTGGCGGAAAGTTACTTGAAACACTATTCGATTCAGAATCAGATCGGGCTGAGGTAACGGCTCGCGTTGCCGAGTCGGGGCGATTCTCTACTGAAGTCGCGCGAGAATTGTCTGTCACAAAATACTACGAAATCAGCGTGGCACGAACTGAGTTTCAGGGTGTGGTGACGTTAATAGCGATCGCTCGAGATATTACTCAACGAAAAGAAACTGAACGACAACTTGAACACTACTCACGAAACCTTGAGCAACTTGTCGACGAGCGAACCAGCAAGTTGGAGGAAGAGGTAGATAAAAGCATCTTGCATCAAAAGGCGCTCGAGAATTCACTTGTTGAAAAAGAGCTGCTGATAAAAGAAGTCCATCATCGTGTGAAGAATAACATGCAGGTTATCTCAAGTTTACTGAGTATTCAGGCCGAGGGTGCAGGGGATGAAGTCTATTCAAGCCTTCTTAATGAAAGTCAGCAACGGATTAAGTCGATGGCGCTGATTCACGAAACGCTATACCAATCGAAAGATCTGCTAAAAATCGATTTCCAGGAATATATAGAGTCGCTAACTAATAGCTTAAGTCGTTCATACACGGTTCCTGGCGTGTCAGTTTTCGTGGATGTCACTGTAGAGAACGTACTTCTGGACCTGGCAACTGCGGTTCCATGCGGCCTTGTAATAAACGAGCTCGTATCGAACGCTTTAAAGCATGCGTTTCACGACAAAGAAGAGACCGGGATCATTGACATTGATTTTGTAAGTACCGATTGCAGCTACGATCTGCGTATCGCTGACAACGGCGTGGGGCTCCCTTCAGGTTTCGATCTCTCGAAGAACACATCTATGGGGCTGGAAATTGTAACAATCCTGACGGATCAACTTGAGGGTACGCTATCTGCGTACAATGATGGCGGAGCAGTTTTTCAGATTCAGTTTCCAAGGATCTTAAATGAGTAGCAGCATTTTAATTGTCGAAGACGAAGTCCTGGTAGCAAGAGACGTTAGCGCACGTCTCGAGCGTATGGGCTACACCGTTGTCGGTACCGCTGCCAAAGGTGAGGACGCTATAAAACTAGCGTTGAGTGAAAAGCCGAATCTGATCCTTATGGATATTAACCTCCGAGGTGAAATGGATGGTATCGAGGCGGCGAAAAAGATTAACGAAGCCAGCTCGATCCCTGTTATTTTTTGCACGGCGTATTCCAATGATGAGGTATTACAGCGTGCTAAAGTCACGTCTCCTTTTGGCTATGTGCTGAAGCCATTTGACAACAGAGAACTTTCTATAAATATAGAAATCGCTCTTTATAAGCATAAGGTAGAACAAGACCTATCCGACACTAAGAAAAATCTAGATGCCACGCTTAACAACGTGAGTGACGGTGTAGTTGCAGCAGATGCAGACGGCAAGATATTCCTGATTAATCCCATGGCAGAAAAGATAGTGGGTTGTGATCCGGGGGCTGGATTCGGAATGACCCTTGATGATCTTCTCAAGCTCAAGGCGTTCGAATCCGGACAAGCCGTCATCAACCTGACGAGTCCAGAAACCTTTGCTTACTGGAAGCAGTTTAGTGGTATTCGGCAACTGCTAACACGTACTGATGGGCAAACAGTACCGATTGAGCTGAGCGCAAGCTTTTTGGACGAAGGCTCTAATCTTACAGTTATTACCCTAAGGGACATTTCGCAGCAACTTGGTTACGAGGAAACAATTCAAAAGAACGCCCTTTTTGATAGTTTGACAGAACTTCCCAATCGGGCGCTGTTGGTGGATCGCCTTAATCGAGCGATTAACCGGCGGGAAACAGGCGGTCAACAAGGTGAGTTCTCCGTGCTATTCGTCGGGCTTGATGGTTTCGCCGTAATTAATGAAGGATTTGGTCATGAAGTTGGTGATAAGGTCATCACTGAAATGGGCAAACGAATCAGGAAAGTTATTCGCGATGACCATACAGTTTCCCGGTTTAGCGGCGATATATTTGCGGTTTTATTGGATCCAGTCGACGCGGTGGCCGAGTCGATACAGGTATGCCAGCAAATTACGACGGCTGTTCAGGAACCCATTGCGGTCAATGATAAGACACTGAATATTACTGCATCGGTCGGGGTCCTAGTGAACAGTGGTGATTATCATTCGGCCGATGAAATGTTGCGAGATGCTGGGACGGCCCTGCATCGTGCGAAGACAGATGCTCAGGGTTCGTATGTCGTGTTCGACAACCTGATGTATGAAGACGCGCTAAGGTTTATTGATCGAAAAAACGATATGCAAAAGGCGTTAGTCGAGGGTGTCTTCGACGTCTATTATCAGCCGATCATTGACCTTAAAACAGGGCAGCTTGCGAGTATGGAGGCGCTGGCCCGTTGGCCGCACCCGAAAGAGGGAATGATCCCTCCCGATGAGTTTATTCCTATTGCGGAAGCTACTGGACTGATCATGCCGCTGGGTGAATTTGTATTAAGAAAAGTCTGTAATCAGATCCGTAGCTGGAACGATATGGGATTAGACGGATTTCGAGTAGCGGTAAACTTCAGCGCGCGTCAGTTCGAAACGGATGTGTTGGCACTAGTTCAAGCGGCGATGGCAACGTCTGGAATACTGCCGTCGACGTTGACTATAGAGATCACAGAAGGGTTGGCGATGAAGGACGTCGCGCGCAACGCAATAATGCTCGAAGATTTACGCCGTCTTGGCGTGAACATCAGCATGGACGATTTTGGCACAGGTTATAGCTCATTATCGTACCTAAAACGATTTCCACTCGCTACGTTAAAGATTGACCGCTCTTTTATTAAAGACCTGGAGACGGACGAAGACGATAAAGAGATCACCAAGGCCATTATTGCGATGGGTCAGAGCTTGAATCTGGCGACCCTGGCCGAAGGCGTTGAAAATGAAGCGCAGTTAGAGATTTTACGCGGCTACGGCTGCGACTATATTCAAGGTAATTACTATGGCAAACCGATGCCTGTAGCTGACATGACCGAGTATCTGAATAGGTAGGATGGCCTCGCTGAAAATTGCACTCCAATAATATCAAAAGGTGGTTGTTCGCGGCCCTTCAGACTGTGTCGCTAATTTTTTTCACTTTTTTTTCGTCAATGTTGACCCCTGGTGCGTTCGGCGCAAACAAACATATTCCGCCTATTGATCAGAAACAACTCACTTTCAGAGATCTGCCTTCAGACGTGCACCTGATACCTTCTCAGGTGACAGCGATTGCGCAGGATGGCGCTGGGTTTATTTGGTTTGGAACACCGAGTGGTTTGAATCGATTTGACGGGTATACAATCCAAAAGTTCTTTAAAGGTGATGTGGCTGAATCTATCCCGCATGACTTCGTTCGGTCGCTGCTAGCGGATAGTTCTGGTGCTTTATGGATTGGAACCGGTGGTGGACTCGCGCTATATGATCCCCAGACTCAGGTCTTTCGCTATGTGGATCTGTTTCACAAGCGTGAATTAAATGTCTATGTCATATTCGAAACTCAATCTGGTGAAGTTCTGATTGGGACATCACTTGGGGTTTTCTCC
>Ga0209711_10000947_pt1 | contig 29356 bp, 29 predicted proteins | sample ArcticOcean_MG_C_7_FD_187441 | JGI IMG/M metagenome (GOLD analysis project Ga0209711, IMG submission 187441) | Marine microbial communities from western Arctic Ocean - ArcticOcean_MG_CB11_88 (SPAdes) (version 2) | ecosystem: Environmental > Aquatic > Marine > Oceanic | place: Arctic Ocean...
GAGTTTTTTTAATGTGTTTTAATTCTTTAACTCTATCTGCATTATTGACATGATAATCGGCAAAGTAATTATATCATTTCTTATGTCTACCTCAATCAATTATCAGTGTTTAAAAAAGCATAAATATTGATGCTATTTTCACCTAATACGGAATCCTTGTTATGAATTAAGGAGTACCCCCAAAGAACAATAATTTAAGCTTGGAAATGTCTAAGATTAAATTTCTTAGTAATTTTATATCGCTTGTTAGCAAAGCAAATTCGTTTTTAGGGAAATTGAAGTAGAATTGATTAGTAATTAATTGGTATCGGAGAAATATAAAGATGTTGATAATTTTAATCTCAAATTAAAATCATTTTAAAAAAAAATAGTCCTAGCGACAATATAATCAACAATGATATGAAATTGAATATTGCACCAATAGACCTTGGTATTGTCTTGGTGTATTTAATAGGTATAGTGGTCATCGGTATCATGTCCACGAGACGTCAGAAAATGAACAGTGAAAACTATTTCCTTGCGGGTCGAGGTCTTGGTTGGATGTCCATTGGTGCCGCTTTATTTGCTTCAAATATCTCTACTATCCATCTTACAGGATTAGCTGCTGATGGTTATCGACTGGGTTTAGTGGCAGGAAACTGGGAATGGATGGCCTCATTTACATTGATTCTGCTTGCGCTCATTTTTGCTCCGTTCTATTTCCGAACTAAAATATCAACCCTTCCAGAGTTTTTGGAAAAAAGGTATGATTCTAGATCAAGGACATTCCTGGCCTTTATGGGTATAATAGGAGCTTTATTTATCCATATTGGGATAAGTTTGTATGCAGGAGCAATCGTTTTTCAAAATTTTTTTGGACTTAATGTCTATGTTTCTATTCTGGTTATATCTGTTATCACGACCATTTATACAGTGGCGGGTGGACTCAAGGCAGTTGTAGTCACTGAAAATGTTCAAGCCGTTATTTTGATTTCGGGGTCGTGTATTTTAACTGCCTTGGCCATTATGGCTGTGCGTGATACTGGGATATCTAGTATCGAAGAATTGAAAATGGCACTTAAACCGGATCAATTCAAGATGCTACTTTCAGCAGACTCAGAAATAGGAAGAAGTGAAGGATATACCTGGTACGCATTTTTCCTAGGATATCCTGTATTGGGTATTTGGTATTGGTGTACAGATCAAACCATTGTACAGCGAGTCCTTGGTGCACGAACAGAGAGAGATGCACAGTTAGGGCCATTGTTTGCTGGAGTTTTAAAAATATTACCAGCATTTATTATTATTCTACCGGGTACTTTGGCCTATGTTTTGTTCAAGGATCAAATAGTAAATCCTAACGACACCTTACCAGTCCTTATCAACGAATTACTTCCGGTAGGTCTGAAAGGGATTTTTGCTGCAGCCTTGTTAGCTGCTCTAATGAGTACCATCGCTGCCGCATTGAATAGTTGTTCATCTTTAGTGGCAGTCGATATTCTCCAAAGACTGAAACCTGATGTTTCTGATGAGCGGATGGTAAAAGTAGGAAGATATACCGCTGTAGTGGTCATGGTACTAGCTATTTTGTGGTCTACTCAAGGCGGAAAATTCGATAGTATTTTCCAAGCTATCAACGATTTGGCGGCGGCGATAGCTCCACCGATATCTGCAGTTTTTCTGCTTGGAATTTTTTGGAGGCGGGGAACAAAGGAGGCTGCTTTTTACACACTAATATCTGGGTTTCTTCTAGGAGTTAGTCTTTTTATTCTTGACTTTGAGTCGATCAGTGGGGCCAAATATATCACCAATGGATTGGGAATACACTTCTTGATGCGTAGTTGGTGGGTTTTTTGTCTGTGTTGCATTTTCTTTATCGTAATAAGTTATTTAACGCCCGCACCTGATCAGGATCAAATTGTTAAATTAACATGGAATGGTCCAAAGGAAATATTTAAGGATAGGATACTTCGATGGGATGATGTTAGGATTCTGGCAGGTGTACTGATGTGTTTTATGGTGATCCTATATCTCATATTTGGATAATACTACTAGAGGAGAAAAAATAATGATAGTGTTAAAATAAAAAATATGAGACAAGCAATAATGACAAAGCCAGGCATCATTGAGTTCAATGATGTAGCCGCTCCTAGAAAATTAGCTCCCTATGAAGTATTGTTAAAAATCCAAAAAATAGGGGTATGTGGCAGTGATATTCATGTATTTCATGGTAAACATCCTGCTACTCCTTACCCAGTAGTGCAAGGACACGAATATTCGGCTATTATTGAAGCCGTTGGGGAAGCTGTAACTAAAGCAAAGCCAGGGCAGAAAGCTACTGCAAGACCACAGTTGGTTTGTGGATCGTGTGGTCCTTGTATGAAGGGCCAATACAATGCCTGCCAGGAATTGAAGGTCCAAGGCTTTCAGGCACCGGGTACCGCTCAAGATTTTTTTGTGGTGCCCGAGGATCGATTGGTAGTCTTGCCAGATGCCATTACACTTGATCAAGGAGCCATGGTAGAACCTGCAGCGGTAGGTGCGCACTCAACGAGTAGAACTTCTGGAATTGAAGGCAAAAATGTGGTTGTATCCGGTGCCGGAACGATAGGTAATCTTGTCGCTCAATTTGCCAAAGTACGGGGAGCAAAAAAAGTACTGATTACAGATATAAGCGATCATAGGCTAGAAATTGCAAAACAATGTGGAATTGATGGTACATTAAATGTAGCTAAGACACCTTTTGCAGCAGGTGTGACGGCATTTTTCGGGAATGAAGGATTTCAAATTGGATTTGAAGCAGCAGGAGTACAGCCTTCTCTGGACGCCTTGATGGCTAATGTAGAAAAAGGGGGGGATATAGTAATTCTTGGTGTTTATTCAAAAAACCCAACAGTTAATATGTTTTACTTAGGTGAGCATGAACTTAATGTTTTTGGCTCTATGATGTACAGACATGAAGATTACCTAGATGCGGTCGATATGATTACCAGTGGACAAATTAAATTAGATCCACTGATATCAAAACATTTTCCATTTGAGGAGTTCCCAAAGGCCTACAAATACATCGAGGAACATGGTGATAAAATTATGAAAGTAATCATTGACCTATAGTTTTAGAAATTACAAAGTATGCAAAACGTAATTGGTATTGGGGAACTATTGTGGGATATACTCCCAAGTGAGAAAAAGTTGGGAGGAGCGCCATGTAATTTTGTCTATCACGCACAGCAACAAGGCGCCAATGGAATGGTAATTAGTGCTATTGGAGATGATAATTTGGGCATGGAAATCATGGAGGTGCTCAAGGAAAAAAAAATCTTTACAGGTTTGATTCAAGTCAATGACAGGCCTACCAGTAAAGTGGATGTAACACTCAGTCGAGGAGGTGTCCCAGAGTATTGTATTCATGAAAATGTGGCCTGGGATTATATAAAATTCAATCAAAAAATAGCAAAGAAGGTAGCGGAAGCAGATATCATTTGTTTTGGGAGTTTGGCTCAAAGAAGTGTCATTTCACGTCAATCAATTGAGAAAATTTTAAAAAGCTGTAAGGCTGACGCGTTGATTGTTTATGATATCAATCTTCGCCAATCTTACTTCGGGAAAGAGATCATTGAAAATTCACTGAAGTTATGTAATGTATTGAAGCTCAATGAAGACGAATTGCCGATTGTAAGTGAATTATTAAAGCTATCATCTCCAGATGATGCAGGGCAGATCAAAGAGTTGATTAAAAAATACCACCTTAAGCTTGTGGCGTTCACAAGGGGGGCTGAAGGTAGTTTACTAGTAACTCCCACGGAGAAAAGCGAGTTGGCAACACTTAAGGTTCAAGTAAAAGATACAATTGGTGCTGGAGATTCATTCACCGCCGCGATGATGGTAGGATTCTCTAAGGAGCAATCCCTTGAAGAACTGCATCGAAAAGCGGTTGAAATATCAGGATTAGTATGTGCCTCGGTCGGTGCTATGCCTGATTACAACTGAAAATTATTTAAAGATTATTTATATGGATTTAATAAATAAAAATGTGGAGTCAATTGATCCAGCGATGGTTACTCAGTTAAAGCTGGCAGATGGTACATTAATGCCACAGGCTGCTATGGGTACCTTTCATTCAGATAACCCAGATCTTGAGGCTGCAATGGAAGATATTATTATAGAGGCCATCCGTTTGGGATATAGACATCTTGATTGTGCAACTGCCTATCAAAATGAGGAAGTTGTGGGGCGAGCGATCTCAAAAGCAATAGAGAGTAGTTTGGTAATAAGAGAAGAACTTTTTGTACTCTCGAAGTTATGGAATAAGAATATGAAGCCTGAAGAGGTCATTCCGGCCTTGGAGCAAACTTTAAAAGATCTTGGTTTGGAGTATCTAGATATGTACCTCGTACACTGGCCATGGCCAAATTATCACGAACCGGGTTCGGCAGGGGATGCGGTCAATGCGCATGCAGTGCCTTATATTCATGAGGATTTCATGAAAGTTTGGGAGAAGATGACAGAACTGAAGAAAAGCGGTAAAGTGAAGAATATCGGAACTTCAAATCAGACTCAAAAGACCATGGAGTTGTTGTTGAGAGACACTGATCACTTCAACCGTCCTTCATACAACCAAATGGAGCTTCATCCATTATTTCAACAACAAGATTTTGTAAAATATTTAATTTCTGAAAAGGTGGTACCGTCTGGCTATATGTCATTGGGTTCTCCTCGAAGACCAGGTCGAGATAGATTTGCTGAACATCAAGCAGATATGTTACATCCAATTATTCAGCAAGTGGCTGGAGAAACAGGTATGACACCTCCTGAAGTATGTTTATCGTGGGCTCATCAAAGAGAACAGAATAATGTTGGCTATGTTGCGATGGCGGAAAGGTCGGAATGGATAAAATCTAACTTAGCATGTGCAACAAAAGAGGCCTTAAGTAATAATCAATATATAAAGATAAATGGGGATGGAAGTGATGAAAATCTAGGCATCAATACTAATAACCGCCTTATTTGGGGACAAGTTTTTTTCTGGCCTGAGGCAAGATTACTCGGGCATGATAGAGATCTGCTATGGAACGATGTCCAAATTTTTGAAACCGAATTAGATTACCATAAATTTAGTCAAGCGGCAGTTAAATTTTATGAGATTTGGAAAGAAACTGCTGTAGATTTAAGAATAAAGTATTCATAAATTGTGGAAAAGTATTGATAATATTTCCAATGATCACATTGGATTAAGTAAAAAAAATAGTAGGAAAAATGCCATATACGATAGGTTTAGACTTTGGAACTGATAGTTTACGAGCTTTGATAGTTGATGTAGATTCAGGCGAAGAAGTGGGTATGTCTGTTGCTGAATATGAGAGATGGAAAAGTCAGAAATATTGTAATCCTCTTAATAACCAGTTTAGACAGCATCCGAAGGATTATATAAATGCCATGAAAAAGGCTATTAATCAGGCCTTGAACAGCGCTGAAGACCATGTAAGGTTAAATGTAATTGGAATTGGAGTTGATACAACTGGATCCACGCCTTGTCCAGTCAATTCAGCAGGTATTCCCTTGGCTATGTTGCCAGAATTTGAAGAAAATCCTAATGCTATGTTTCATCTCTGGAAAGATCATACTGCCACTGAAGAAGCTGAGGAAATTAATAATGCGAATGAGAAATCCGAAAATGATTATTTGCAATATGTTGGAGGTATCTACTCTTCAGAGTGGTATTGGGCTAAAATATTACATACCTGTAGGAAAGACAGAAAAGTAAGATTAGCTGCTTTTACATGGCTGGAGCATTGTGATTGGATTCCCTTTCTTATTACGGGAGGCGAAGATGTAAGGCAATTGAAGAGAAGTGCTTGTGCTGCAGGCCATAAAGCACTTTGGCATAAAGATTACAATGGTGTACCTGTTGATTTTCTATCTGGGTTAGATCCAGTATTACTTAATTTCAAGTATAATTTACTCGAAAATGTCTTTTCATCAGAGGTTTCAGCAGGTTCGTTAAGTCCCTTTTGGGCTGATCAATTTGGGCTTCCACCAGCTGTGGTAGTGGCCGTTGGAGCATACGATGCCCATATGGGTGCTGTAGGTGGTGAAATTGAACCAGGTTATTTGAGTAAAGTAATCGGCACATCAACATGTGATATCATGGTGACTCCAAAACTTGATAAAAATATTTTGGTCAGAGGTATCTGCGGTCAGGTTTATGGATCTGTTCTACCAGGAATGCTTGGTTTGGAGGCTGGCCAATCGGCTTTTGGTGATGTATATGCATGGTTTAAGAAGGTGATTAACTGGCCCCTAGAGATGATAGAAGATCAAACGCTCCGAAAAGAAATTGAAGAAGCAATTATTCCTCAACTTACAAAGCAAGCGGCGGCAATCTCACCTACAGTCAATGATATGGTCTCTTTAGATTGGATGAATGGCCGAAGATCTCCTGATGCTAATCAATTTTTAAAAGGAGTAGTTTCAGGATTAAATCTTGGTATAGATGCACCCCGAATTTTCAAAAGTTTAGTGGAGGCAACCTGTTTTGGAGCTAGGAGTATCAGTGATCGGTTTACAGATGAAGGTATTGATGTGAAGGGTGTTATAGCCTTAGGGGGTATTGCAAGAAAGTCATCTTATGTTATGCAAATGTTGTCTGATGTCCTAAATAAGCCGATAAAGGTTGGGGCTTCGGGTCAAACCTGTGCTTTGGGTGCTGCTATGTTTGCTGCAACGGCTGCTGGAAAATTTACATCAGTCCAAGAGGCGATGTCAAGAATGGGTAGAGGGTTTGACAAAACTTATTTTCCAAATGTTGAAAGAGTCGATGTTTATAATATTCTTTATCAAAAATATTGTGAATTGGGGCAAACAGTTGAAAAAATTACGAAATGAAGAATACATATAAATACTTGAAGGAAGAAGCATATGAGGCTAATATGCAATTGCCTGAAATGGGTTTGGTTCTTTTTACTTTTGGAAATGCAAGTGCAGTAGATAGAGAAAGAGCAGTATTTGCTATTAAGCCAAGTGGGGTAGCATACAAGGTGTTGAAACCTGAGGATATGGTGGTTATTGACTTTGATACCCAAGTAATAGAGGGTAATATGCGGCCATCATCAGATACAGAAACACATGCCGTGTTATACAAACACTGGAAGAATATTAAAGGGATCGCTCATACGCATTCCACCTATGCCACCGGTTGGGCTCAAGCTCAACTAGATATTCCAATTCTGGGGACTACACATGCAGATCATTTGACGGTGGATGTCCCTTGTGCTCCGGTCATGTCTGATGATATGATTAAAGGAGATTATGAATATGGGACAGGACATCAGATTATAAATGTTTTTAAAGATAGGAATATGACACCCGAAGAGGTTCCGATGGTGATTGTTGCCAATCATGCACCTTTTACGTGGGGGGCATCAGTTGCTGAAGCAGTCTACCATAGTGCTGTTTTAGAAGAGATTGCAAAAATGGCTTTTATCACTAAGACAATTCGTTCTGATGCTCCCTTATTAACTGATGCATTAAGAAATAAGCACTTTGAAAGGAAGCATGGTAAGAATGCTTATTATGGGCAATCCTAAATTTTATCATTCCATGAAAATTAAAGAACGATGATAGCTACATTTTCCACGCTCGATTATTTTGTATTTTCAGTTTATTGTGTGGTTATCTTATTTACTGGAGTATTTATTTCATTTAAAAGAAGAAAGGGTAAGGAGGGTCAGTCAGTTCAGGACTATTTTTTGGCAGGAAATACGTTAACCTGGTGGGCTGTAGGTTCATCATTGATTGCAGCAAATATATCTGCTGAGCACTTTATTGCTATGTCGGGATCAGGTTATGCACTAGGATTAGCCATTGCAGCTTATGAATGGATTGCAGCCATAGCTTTAATCATTGTTGCCAAATATTTTTTGCCTATTTTTCTTGAAAAGAAGATATATACAATGCCTCAATTTATACAGATGAGGTTCAATAAAACCACAGCTACATTTTTCGCTGTGTTTTGGCTATTTGTATATGTTTTTGTGAATATGACTTCTGTAAGTTATTTGGGAGCATTGGCTTTGAACTCGATCATGGGAGTACCACTCATTTGGGGTATTGTAGGCTTATTGGCATTCTCAGGTTTATATTCTGTATTGGGAGGACTGTCAGCTGTAGCTTGGACAGATGTAATTCAGGTAATTTTTCTTATCGGTGGGGGATTACTAACTACTTATTTTGCTCTAGAAATTTTGGGGGGAGGGAGTGTTGTTTCAGGTTTCATAGAAACTTATAATAAAGCAGGTTCACACTTTCATATGATTATTTCCAAGGGATCTATATTCGTACCTGATGGTTTTGGTGGGGAAAAAGATGCTTTTCTTGATTTACCGGGTTTAGCAGTGATTTTTGGTGCTATGTGGTTGACTAATTTTGGTTATTGGGGATTTAATCAATACATAATACAAAAAGGGCTTGCAGCAAAAAGTTTAGGCGAAGCGAAAAAAGGCCTATTATTTGCTAGTTTTTTGAAAATATTGATACCCCTATTAGTTGTAATACCTGGAATTACGGCGTTGGTGCTACTCAAAGATTATGGTGCAGAGCTCCCGGACATGTTGGGAAAGTCGATGTCAGAAATTGGAACAATTGGGAAGTCAGATGAAGCCTATCCATGGTTGTTGAAAAATTTTGTCCCGTCTGGGATAAGAGGACTTGCCTTTGCCGCCCTTGTGGCTGCTATTGTCTCTTCATTGGCGTCTATGATTAATAGTACTTCGACAATTTTTACTATTGATATTTACAGAAATCTTCGTCCTAATTCTAGTGATAAGGTACTTGTTTTTATCGGTCGTTTGGTGGGTGTTATCGCAATTTTTATTGCTGGATTAGCAGCTCCAGCACTTAGAAATCTAGATCAAGTATTTCAATATATTCAGGAGTATACAGGGTTTATATATCCCGGGGCAGTATGTGTTTTTGGCATGGGTCTTTTCTGGAAGCAAATCACTTCGCGTGCGGCTCTAGTGACTGCAATTGCTACCATTCCTATCGGAATTTTTATAAAAACAATACTTTTTGAAATTCCTTGGATTTTAAGAATGGGTTATGTTTTCATCATACTTTGTACGATTGCTTCGATCATTAGTTTTAAGGATAAGGAGTTTAAAATAAAAAATGAAGAAGGAGTAGTACCTTTGAATAAAGGTTTAAGGGTCAGTTACATATTGGGGATTTTAGGTTTGATAGCTTTGCTCGTTGGTGTTTTTGGGGCTGTTCCCTATGCGCATTTAGCGCTCGAATCTATATTTATGATGGCATTCTTATTATTAATGTTGGGGATCATCACATATACTAATGTTAAGATGGAGGTAATGGATCATAAAGCCATAGTCATTAAAAACAAAACACTTTTTGATACGAGTATTTCTTTTAATATTGGTGCGATCGCTTCCATAGGTACTGTGGTGGGATTATATATTATTTTTTGGTAGTTTGATATAAAGCGATATGATAGATATTTGTGTTAATGAAATTTGGTTTATTACGGGGAGTCAACATCTTTATGGGACTAAAATTTTAAGAAAAGTAGCAGCTCATACCGAGGAAATAGTTAAATCATTGAATGCGAATTCTGAAATTTTGGTATCGATAAAGGATAAGGGAGTAGTTACTACCCCAGAGGAGATCACTGCGATTTGCCAAATTTCTAATAATGAGAAGAATTGTATTGGATTAATATTTTGGATGCATACTTTTTCTCCAGCTAAGATGTGGATTAATGGTTTGAAAGTGCTAGACAAACCTTTTTTGCATCTGCATACACAGTATAATGCTGAGATTCCATGGTCTAAAATTGATATGGATTTTATGAATTTAAACCAATCAGCTCATGGAGATAGGGAGTTTGGATTTATTTGCTCAAGGTTAAAAATTAATAGAAAGGTAGTTGTTGGTCATTGGAAAGACAGTAAAGTCATCGAGAAAATCAATATCTGGTCCAGAGTTGCTTCGGCTCATCACGATGCAAAATCTGGTAAGGTAGCCAGGATTGGAGATAATATGCGAGAAGTAGCTGTAACAGAAGGGGATAAGGTTGAGGCGCAAATAAAATTTGGCTATTCTGTAAATGGATATGGAGTTGGTGACTTAATTGAATATATCAAAATGGTTTCCGATGCTGAAATGAAAAATTTGATAGATGAATACGAATCAACTTATCTTATTTCTGATCAATTAAAATTTGATGGAGTCAAACGAGGGTCATTGGAAGATGCTGCCCGAATTGAAATTGGTCTAGGTAATTTTATGAGAGAAGGGAGTTTCACATCTTTCACTGATACTTTTGAAAATCTTCATGGTTTGACTCAACTACCTGGCATAGCTGCTCAGCGTTTGATGAATCAGGGCTATGGATTTGCGGGTGAGGGTGATTGGAAAACGGCGGCATTAGTTAGAACGATGAAAGTTATGGCGGCCGGTCTCAAAGGGGGTAACTCATTTATGGAAGATTATACCTATCATTTCTTGCACGGGAGTGATCGGGTACTTGGTTCTCATATGCTTGAAATTTGTCCCTCGATTGCTGGGGGTGATGTCAAATGTGAAATACATCCTTTGGGAATCGGTGGAAAAGAGGATCCGGTGAGGTTAGTTTTCAATGCTGCTGCAGGAGAGGCATTAAATGCTTCTATTGTGGATATGGGAGGACGAATGAGAATGGTAGTTAATAATGTAACGACAATAAAACCAAAAGAAGGGCTTCCATATTTACCAACAGCTAGGGCACTTTGGAATGTAAAACCCAATTTAAAGGAAGGAGCCCAGGCATGGATCTTGGCAGGTGGGGCTCATCATACTTGCTTTAGTCAGAATTTATCTAATGAATATTTAGATGATTATTGTGATATGGTTGATATAGAGATAGTAACTATTGATGAAAAGACAGATATTAATAGTTTAAAAAAGGAATTAAGGATTAACAGCAGTTTCTATTAAATAGACAGAATTATTATCATCTTTTGATAAAATGATTTCGTTTATATTTAATTTTAGATCAGTTACGGGTTGTTTCCTAAAGCAGTTATTTTTCATAAGTACTTGTTAGAGCATAATTAGAGATCCATTATTTAAGTTTCCTTAAACATTCTTTTGAGGTCTGATATAAGACCTCAAAAGAGGTTCAAAAATCAGCTTACAGAGCTTGTTCATCTATTTGAGAATAGATGACTACCTTACGAAAGAGTTCAGCAATACTCAACTCACCTCGAATACCCTCAATTACAATTCTGATCTTTTCCTCTGAATTATACGCCTTGCGTGTCTTCCTTTTTAGTTCACTTATTAATGAACTTGCATTTCTCTTCTTTCCCATTGTAGTTAAATTTAAGTGTTTACTCTGTTTAAAACACGCTCTTATAATTTAACCCTTATTAGTTCACTTTTTGCTGACGATATACATCTAAATGACATCGATGGAATGGTAAAGTCGAATGACAATCGAGAAAAGCTGAATCTAAATATATTGAGATGGGAACTGAATGGGTCTAACTCTAGGAGAAATTTAATCTTTCAAAAGTTGAGAAAACTAATTTCTATCTGTAAGAAAACAAAGGCTTTTCACCCCTTTAGATCTTTTTAGGTTAAAAATTCTCCTTCTCCATTGTTTGTACTTCAGAGAAGCTCGGATAATGAATCCATCCTATTTATTTTTAACTTTGATCTTGAAGAACAGTTCTATACTTTAGATTCAAAAGGTACTTATTAAAATCTTTTAGAATCTGGAGTACTCAAAAATGAGGGCTTTTTATCTCCTTTATCTTTTCTATGGCTTCGGTTAATAAAAGAGTTTGAATGAGCGATGAACTATCTTTGAGTTTTGGCTTGATTATGAAATTTTCTCAATATGATATTAGTGCCGCTCTCAAAAGAAACATTGAAGGGCAAGGCTTTAACAGACCTACAGACATTCAATTTAAATGTATTAAGCCCATACTAGATGGTCAGGATGTTTTGGCCATTGCCCAAACAGGTACAGGCAAGACGGCAGCATTTGCCATCCCTATTTTGGACCTAGTAGCTGCTGATAAAAGTCGAACAAAGGGTATTTATGCCTTAATTTTAGCGCCTACCCATGAATTGGCCCGGCAGATTCATCAGACTTTCATTTCTTTAGGCAAAGGAATAAAAGCTTCTGCCGTTTGCGTTTATGGCGGTGTGGATCAAGAAGAGCAGATTAGGCAGCTTCAATCAGGAGCCTCTATTTTGATTGCTACTCCGGGAAGGATGTTTGATTTATTGAGTCAGGGAATGATTGATGTCACTCATTTGAAAATGCTGGTCTTGGATGAAGCCGATCATATGTTGGACTTAGGTTTTATAGAAGATATCAGAGATTTGATCCGAAAAGTACCTTTAAGAAGGCAAAATTTATTTTTTTCGGCTACTATTAATAAAGAAATTAAAAAACTAGCTTATTCAATCGTTAAAAATCCCATTCGGATTCAGATATCACCCAATAATTCAGTAGCAAAAAGCATCGATCATGGGGTTGCTTTCATTGAGATGGATGACAAGCGCTATTTTTTAGGTTCCTTTATTCAAAAGAATGAAGAAGCAAAAATATTAATTTTTGTTAGGACCAAAGTTCGAGCAGAGCGCGTGAAATTGGCTATGGATCGTGTTAATATTCAGTCGGTAACATTGCACGGTGATAAGTCTCAAGAAGAAAGGGAGCAAGCCATGAAATCATTTCATACTGGTACAATTAAAATCTTAATCACTACAGATGTAAGTGCCCGAGGTATTGATGTACCTAATGTTGATTTTGTTGTTAATTATGATTTGCCCGATTCTAGTGAAACTTATATCCATCGAGTAGGCAGAACAGGAAGAGCAGGAAAGAGGGGAACGGCTATTTCTTTTTGCAGCACTGAAGAAAAGCATCTCTATGATCTCATCGAATCGGATTTAATGAGTGAAATTGCAAACATAGCCATAAATAAAGCAGACTATGCGGCAACCTTAGATTTGGCCTTTGAACCAAAAAATGATTGGAAGGCGTTAATCAAGGCCAACGAATTGATTATTGATAAAAATAGAAAACAAAAAAAATTCAAAAAGAAGAAATAATTTATAGATAAGTTCATCTTTAAGCGTAATTCATTCAAATTTTGTCTATTATTGGAACGCATTTGCGTATGGCAGCGTTATCAATAAAAATGAAATAATATGGTTAATCAAGAAGATTTTATAGCTCTCCCCAAATACGAAAAAGACCCAAAAAAAGAGCATATATTGGGTCAAATGGAACAATTTGGAATTCACTTAATTATCAAGGAGAAAGGCGTTTTATACAAAAAGCGTGTAGAACATGGAAGCCACTTCTTGAAAGAATTACAAAAACTTGAATTATTATCTGAAGAACCTGTGATCAGAAGTTGGCAATATCAAGATGTTGATCCTACTCGAAGAGATTAAAAGTCGTTTATCATTGCGGGTTCAAATAAAGTACCTTCCTAAATACAACCATCACAATAATCCTACCGTTGGTGCTTTTAGATTAGTTCGTTCTGGTGTAGTCTACGCTGGTTTCTAACTAGTCTTCATTTACCCATTTTAGATGCTCTATTGTAGTTTTAAACAGGGCTTGTTATCCTCCTCAATTACGAGTTATAGCATCTCCTTATAATGCTTAATTTAAGGAACATTTGTTTAAGTGGTTTGTGTACATTTTTAAATTCAATTAGTTTTTAGACGATATAATGCGCCATGAGAAGCTCTTTCACCAGAGATCATCGCCGCATTTAATGATCCGTTGGCAGTATGATCCCCACATAAGAGTATTTTATCTGCATATGTCATCAGATCAAGATCCGGTTCGTACAATACAGATCTGAGGTCAGGCAGCGCCCTTTGTATCGCATAATGCTTAATGAATTTAACTTTTATTATAGAAAAATATTTTTCAAGCTCACCCATAACTTGAGAAACCAGGACTTCAGAGGAAAACGAATGTTGCTTTACTACAGTGACTGAGAGCAACTGAAGATGGGGGTAAGGAGCCTGTTGAACACTCGTTGGATAAAAAATATTATTAATTAAAGTATCTGAAAGAGCTGATAGATGGATGATCGGTGGCGGCACATTATTTATCGGCACACTGAAGTATAAAGTATCACATGTTTTCCATCTGTTTTTAACAGAATAACCTTCGAGAAAGCTACTTGGATCCGTAGCAACAATGCACACATCATAAGGATATTGATCTCCTGAAGCCATGGTTATAAAATCAGTCGTCACTTTTTGTACTTCGTTATTTAACTGAATTTGAGTCGTCTTTAATTGACCTGCCAATTGCGACGCAATCGCACCTATCCCTGCCTTAGGTAGGGTAGCAAAACCTTCAGCAAACATTTTATAGATAAATTCAAACATTCTGCTTGAAGTATGAAGATGGCACTCCAAAAAAATACCAGAAAAAAAGGGCTTAAAAAATTGGGTGATAATTTTATCTGAAAAGCCTAAATACTGTAAATAAGCCAAGGTAGTGCGCTCTTTTTTATTAAATAGGGTGGAGGTTGGCGTATTTTTTAATCGAAGATTGAGTTGAAATATTTTAAGTTTATCGCGTATGGATCCAATGCTAGAAAATAGAGTAGGTAAGAGCATAGAGATGTCTCTAAGTGGATCTCCAATGATGTAGGAATCATTATCAGTGTAAATACGAGCACCAGGAGACAATCTTTGCAGATCTAAATCGACATAGTTTAAGTATTTTTTACTCATGGGGTACGCATCTAATAAGACTTGAAAACCCACATCTAGAATCCAACCATCTATGATTTCAGTTCTAACCCGACCTCCAATATAGCCCGTAGCCTCTAAGATCGTGGGCACATATCCCTTTTGTTCTAGATTTTGCGCAGCGATCAAACCACTAACACCTGCTCCAATGATATAAATATTTTTATCTTGATTTGTTTTCATGTGATATCTAAACTGAAGGACAATCTAATTCTATTCACATTTACTCATCCTTTGAATTGATGAAATTTTATTACTCATTGAATCGTTTGACCTTTGTTCAGGTCCTTATTTGAATTTTTTTTGAACTTATTGATAGTTATGAAAATCAGAGGCCTTAAAATGATTAAGACCTCTAATGATATAAAAAAACAGTTAAATGTTCAGATTAATTCCAACTATCATCTATAAAATTCCAAATAGATTGTTTTCGTGCATCGCTGACACTTGATAATTGCTTTTCCTCAATCCCCTTCATGTATGTGTCAAGATACTTATTCGAATTAGACGAATTATCAATGTAAGTGACACTTTTTAATAAAGCCTCTACAGAAGGGAAACCATCAAACGATATACCATTGTAGTTTACCATCTGGCCATCTTCCCAATAGTTATTGGTCAATTTAATACCAAAGGCCCAGTTTGCTCCGATATTTTCTTTTTGTTGTGGCTTCGCGACCAATTCTCCCCATAATTTATTAATACCAACGAACTTTTGGCGGTCCGTGAATTTAAACTCATTCAAGATGAAATAACTAGATTGCTATTCACCTAAGACATTGTCAACAATTTGCCAAATTTCAAAGTGAGCTATTCCTTTCGCTTCAAAAGTCTCCCAATTTGGAGTTTTGAGTCCTAATGCTTGAGCAGTATCATTATTAAAAATACTGAAATCAAATGCTGCATATTGCTTAGTGCTTTTGAAGTGATGAAAGAATAGAAATTTATTAGGCTCAGACCAGGATTGCATCATACCCCAACCTGCCCATTTTTCTTTGGCTACGCCTTTTTGAGCCAATTTTTTATAAAATTCTTTGTTTGTTTTAATAAACTCCTCCGTGTCTCCAGTTACTTCAAAATAATGAAATTGCATGAGATAGGCTTCATTCTCCTGAGCAATTGTCAGTTTAAAGATTAATACACCGAAAAGAGTTAGTATTAGATTTTTCATGTTTTGAGATTTAAGTTGATTGATCTGTATATAGTATCGGTTTAATAAATTGCTGTTTTTAAACAAAAACTGAATGATTTTTCTTAGCAAGAAAAAAAAGTTAAAAAAACAGTATAATTATGAATAAAAAATGACGGTGTTTCAATTATTTTTAATTTCAAGTACTTATACAAAGGGTAGAGTTAAAAGAATAATTGGGCCTAAGCATCATAAAATACACGAAAATTATTATTTTAATAGGGATTAATGGGACCTAATAAGGGTCATTAATCCACCCTTTTTAGTTAAAGCATCCTTTGTAATAAATACATTTAAATAATTAATGAATTCCGACTCCCCTCTGCAAATGATATCTTTACCTGGTGATAAAATAACTGCAGTAGTTTTCTACTATTCCAAAATAAAAATATATTAAGATGACCATACAATAATGATATATTGATCCAGCGTTTGAACTAAAGAAAAGAATCATCCCTTCGATTAAGGTTAAGCAAAATATTACTCACTAATTACATCATAAAGTCAATGTTAATTGTACCTCTATAAAATCAATAATATTATATGAGAATATCAATCATAGGTTTTTTAATTGTTTGTAATCTCTCAATATGGGCTCAAAAAAAAATCATTAGCGGAAGGGTATTAGATGCGGAGACGGATCTTGTCTTGCCTTTTGCTAGTATTTCTTTTAATGACTATTCCAACGGTAGCGTTTCTAATTCCGAGGGTGTATATGTTATTGATATCGCTGCTGATAGGTTGGGGGATTCATTGTATTTCAGCTACATGGGATATGAAACGCTAGGTATCAGTGTTAAATCCCTATTGATGGAGGGAAGCGTGTGGCTGCGTTCTGCACAAATTAATTTAACGGAAATACCGGTTTACTCTCAAACGTTGAACGCGTTAGCAATCATTAAATTAGTTGAGAAAAATTTCCCTAAAAACCATCCTCAAGTCAATCAGTTACAACACCTCTTTTACCATAATTACAATAATACTCCATTCAGTGAAGTAAATAGAATGAACATCTTAAAAACAAGTTTTGCTGACATTGATCAGGGATTGGTCGATGAAGTTTTAGAGGTCATTCCAGAGGACATTAAATCATACAGAGATGTCATTGTTGATTTTTACAGTCATGGTGCTGAAACGAAAATTATGCCTATCGAAGGGATTTCTTTGCAAGAAAGTACAGCACTGTCGGTACAAAATCAGATTGAGGAAAAATTATTGGGCTTAACAGAGGATATTGAACTCAGTTTTGAAGATGACGAATTGTATTACAAAATGGGCACAGGAATCATTTCATCAAAACTAGAGCTTGATGAGCCGGATGCTGAAGACATAGATACTGTAATGACAAATGCAGATGACACTACCCATTATTTAATAAGCTCAGAATATCTTAGAAAGGATATAGAAAACTTTTTAGTCAATACTGCCAATATTAACTCGGACAACTTAGAGTTTATTAACAAACCTAAGAAATACAATTATAAAAAAGAATTGACCTTATTTAATGATGAATGGGTTTATAAAATTAATTTTGAACCCAAGGAACAAGGAATTTTTCAAGGGATATTGTACATCGCTGCCACTAATTATGCTATTCTACAGTTTGATTATGAATTTGCGACAGGTAAAAGCACTGAAAATATTAATTTATTAGGAATAGGCCATAAAGTAAACTACAAAAAAGCCCAAGTCATTTATGAAAAGTTAGATACGGCATATTTTGTGAAATATATAAACGCTGAAAAACGAGAGTTTTTCTCTGTAGATCGTAACTTCTTCATGGTAAAGAAAGAAAAGCGGTTCTTATTTGATAAGGCTTTGAATAAAATCAAGTTTGCATTAGATATACAATTTGAAACAAAAAATGGATGGGAGCTATTGGTGATTCATAGGCAAAACTTAGCAAAAGAAACTTTTGAGCTTGTTAAGGAACCTGAAAAAATGAGGATTAAAAAGGAGTTTGTCTATAGTATGGACATGTGGGATCATAGATCAGTGATTGTCCCCAATACAGAACTCAAAAACTTCAGGCGAGACAATAAATAACAACTAATTTTGTTTTTTTTAGACCATTAATCATTTCATTATGTTCGTAACTTGGTTTGAAGTATTAAACTTTGTATTGTGTGTGTGTTTAATACTGATTGGATATAAATATTCCGAGACGTTTTGGTCTTATAAAATCAATAAACCTTATGCTTGGGAGCAAGCGGTAGCATTCAAGACGGTGACCCCTCAACTGATTAAGATGGAACGTACGTTTCGAGATCGGGTACGATTTTATAATCTTTGGTTTCAGATCGAGTATCTCAAAAGAATGAAAATCACAGGTGCTTTTGCTGAGTTAGGGGTACACAAGGGAGTTACGGCCAAGGCCATTCATTTGATGGATGTAGATCGAAAACTTTATCTATTTGATACCTTCAATGGCTTTGATCCGAGAGATTTGGCAGTCGAATCTCAGCAGGGGAATAAATTTGATCCTTCCAACTTTTCTGATACCGAGGTAGAAATAGTACGAGCTTATATCGGAGGTAATGATAACCTCATCTTTAAGAAAGGATATTTTCCAGAAACCACTTTAGGTTTGGAACAGGAGGGGTTTGCATTGGTGCATCTCGATGCAGATTTATATGTACCTACTCTTGAAGCTTTGAAGTTTTTTTATTCTAAAATGAATCCTGGTGGAGTCATCATCATTCATGACTACAATCACACATGGGACGGAATTCCTAAGGCCGTAAATACATTTGTTGAAAATATTCCTGAATCGATAATCGAGCTTATGGATTGGCAAGGAAGTATCATGATCATTAGAAATAAAAACTGAAAAATTACCTCACTAACCCATATTCTTTACAGTATTTGAATGGTATATATTATGAATCATTTGGTTTTAGCTGTAAGGATTATCAGCGACCATATCAATATGGAAATTCTTATTAAGAACAAAAATCTTCTTAGGTCAACCTAGGGATATATCGTCATCTGCCCAATATTATCTATGCTAAGCTTATTAATTAATATCAATAAAACTTCCATTGAAATAAAATCTGAAAAACGCTGAAATAGACCATATTATCGTTTTTCAAAGTTTTAAAAAAAGGTGGATATAGTGGGGCCAACATCAGGTATGGACAAAACGCTTAACTTTCAGAGTCGCCCTCGGATAATATTTTGAGCGTATCCACAAGGGCATAATAGTCAGCATCTGACTCATATTCAATGTTTTTCTTAACGAAAGCCTCAATTTCTTTTTTAAATGCAATAAAGCCCTCATATGAGCTATCTAAGGAGTTTTTAGCTTTGAATGCCATGATTGTGGGCTGATCAAAATACTTTTTATAATGATTAAATAGACCAGAGTCATGTTTAAATTCAATTCCTGTGTTGTATTTACTCATTAAAAGTATATGTTAATTTAGCGTTTAAATCTTACTCACTGTAACTCGCTGCAAATATTATAGTTCTTAGGTCATTACTATTAGAAAAATGAATAATGTTTTGAACAACTTGTAAACAAATAAGTGATTGATTGGCTGAATGGTCTAAGAGCGGCTAATTGGTAAAGGATCTAAAATGACTTCTACCTGTAGATGCTTACCAAAAAGATCAGAAAATACCATAAGTATAAATAAAAGCTATAATTCTTTTTATTCGGTTGAGTATTTAAAGACAAAGATCAACCAGTAATAAAACAATGAGCTATCTACCTTTTTATACTGAAAAAAGTTAAAAAAAATGCTATAACCATGCGGAATGGATCGTAACAAAGCAGCTGAAATCATTGATTTCTATTTGTTGACTTGGGCTCATAAAGGGATAAAATCAGAGAGGTAATAACCTATTTCTTCATCTGCGATCATAATATCCATATCAAAACTTGCTATAGTAGGGAAGCCATAAGTTCTATCATACGCTATCACTGCGCTAGCAGGATTTTGACTCATACGATTATTGATTTCTTCAAACAAGTCATCTATCGATAGGGCATAATATTCATATCCCCAAAATGATTCACCATAGGCAGCTTCCATTTCCTCTATATATTTTTGATCCTCATCAGAAGTATAAGTCACTTCAATACTGATTACTTCATTATTTTTGACAACAATATGATAAGGGAGGTAATTCATACAATTACAGCTGACGGTTAAATCCATTTCGTAAGAACTTACAGCTTGACAAGCCCAAAGCGTTTCTGCCTCTATTAGGGTAGAGGGGTTTGAAGCACATGTTTGATTTACAGCATCTTCTGCTTCAGAACAGGCAGCGAATAGAAAAGTTAAACAACTTATAAAATATAGAGATTTTAAAAAAGGCATAAGGAATAATTTATTTGAACCGATGCTATAGTATTTAGAAGAATATCCATCGAATCGATGCAAGTAATCAATATAAGGATCATCAAAAAATAAATCCCTTTTTCTTGTAATAAAAGGTGCTCCATAGTAGGGCTATAGAAAACGTTAAAATGACGATTGCCTTCCATATAAGGTTCATAGAGAAGATTACATCGGATTGAATAAAGAAGTTGTAATAATGCTGCAAAAGAACACCCAACAACGAAGATCCAAAAAAGTTAATTGACCAAGAGCTTCTTAATAGTAGCGCTATGCAGCCAGCGCTACCTCCAAAAACTGCCATCGCATAAGATCCTGTTACCCAAGCTGGGAGGTGCAAGAAATAATTTTGTATCTCAGGAGCTAACGCCATCTTATCCAATTCAGACTGGTAAACTTGAACTAAATACTGATAAACCCCTATAATATTCCAGATAAGTGCCAGGCTGTTGATGATTAAATACTTTTTAGAAGTCTTATTCATGGTTGAATTTTCTATCAAACTTTAGTTAAAAAAAATACTTTTTTTATAAAGCATCGTCAGAGGTTTTAATACGTTATGTTTTGTTAATAGTTGAGATAATAATAGGTCATCAGGCTATCGATCAGATGGTTCGATTTATTAAATAATCATGAAATATGCTAACTTTAATGTAAATTATATATTTAAAACATAGTTTATTATAAATTCAATAAAAAATACACAATTATAAATTTAAAAAATATTTTCAAAATTGGAGCGGTCGTCATGTTGATCAATGGGCTCGGTGCACTCTTTGCAACAGATATGTTTATGGAAGCGGCAAGCTTTGAAATGTCTCCTTCCTTATTAACCCTAGATCAATTTATGGGGGTTACTTTTTTAGTCATGGCACTCATTGCATGGAAAACTGCTGATTTGGCCAATGATGCCTTGCCGGCTTTTGGCCAAATATATGCCATAACACAAGGAATGTGAGTAGTCATCATTGGATATCATATAGCTATAGGTGCCGCAACGGCCCCAACCGCTTTTGCTAATATAGATATTACCGCTGTCTTAGGTGTACTTTTCTTTTTTTACAGCAAAAAAATAATATAAAAGTCAGGACAAGGGGTCAAAACTGCTTGTCCCTTATTATTAAAACAGGAAGACATCGGCTGCATTTATCCCCCTTTATTGAGGAAATTCAAAGATTGATTGTTTCTGCTAGTTTTTTACCAACCAGATTACCTATTGCTACACCCATTCCCCCCAATCGGACACCGCAGTAAAGTTGATCAGAAAAAGTTTTTATCAATGGTGTTTTTTGATTGCCTACACCCATGATGCCGCTCCAACGATCATCAATTTCAAAAGAAGTTTGTGGTAAGATGACGGATTTTAAAAGTTTTGAGAGGGTTTCCTGTATAGGTGCATTTAAACCAAATTCGGAAGTTGTTTCTCCTTTCAAGTCCAATTGACGGCCGCCACCAAACAAAATTCTATCATTGATGTTTCGAAAGTAATAATAGCCTTCATCCATATGAAAGGTGCCCTTGATAGCTAGATTTTCGATTTTATGAGTAATCAACACTTGAGCTCGCGCTGGCGCTACCGACACATTTAAAAGCTGATTGGCAAAACCATTAGTCGCTACGATGATCTTTTTCCCCTCAATTTCAAAATCGTTTTGAAGATAGACTTTGCCATCGGTAGATGTTTTATTTACATTCATGCCTGTCAGAATATGAGTACCCAAACCTGTGGCCTTTTTGATTAAGGCATCCATCATTTTTCCCGTATCTATTTGTCCTTCAAAGGGATTAAAAAAGCAGTGATGATGTACATTTCCAAAGCCAAACGGAGTGGCCTGCTCTACAAAAGCGGGTGCATTAAAAACAGGAAGTAAAAGCTTATTAATATGTTCTAAATGCTCACAACAGTTGTTAAATAAGGGGAGATCCTGTTCTAAAAAAAGCTCATAGCCTCCATGGCATTCGTAACCCATCTGCTCATCCCCAAGTAAGGTCCTCATAGAGTTCAATCCTTCCCAACGCAACCGAATCAACTCAATCACTTCCGCTGGACTGTGGCTATCTAGATCATGGATAAGCTCTGAAAGACTTCCAAGACAGGCAAATCCTGCATTTTTAGTACTTCCTCCTTGTGGTAAGATACCCTTTTCGAGAATCAAAACTTTATGATGAGGATTAGATTCTAGTATGTGAATCGCCGTACTTAAACCAACAATACCACTACCAATAATGATGACATCCAGATTGTCAAACCATTGATTTCTTTCCCAATAACTTAAATTCATAATTCTTTCGAGGTCTACGTCAAATACAAATTTAGACGAATTAGAATATACGGACTAAAATCTAAAAAAAACATTGCATTTTTATGTTATAAGAATAAACGTGCGATAAATATTTGCAATACTTTTAAATGAGTAAGATCGCTACTCCAATAAGATCATTAGAAAACCTTTCCTCTTCATGAATTTTCTAATCTATCAACAATGTTTTTTAAATATCTTTATTAATGAAACAGACTTAATAAATAAAACGGGAGGACTTATAGACATTTTTTTTTTATTAGATATCTTCGCATTGTTATTCAAATGAATGCGGCTAAAACTTATACATTATGGTATTTGATATTGAAATGATCAAAAAAGTTTATCAAACAATTTCGCAAAGGGTTGAAAAGGCCAGAGCATTGAATGAACGACCGTTAACTTTATCAGAGAAAATACTCTATTCACATTTGTTTAAAGGAGCACCTGATGAGGTCTTCAAAAGAGGAGATTCATATGTCAATTTTGCTCCTGATCGCATCGCCCTGCAAGATGCGACGGCCCAAATGGCTTTGCTTCAATTTATGCAAGCAGGTAAGAAGAGGGTAGAAGCCCCCACGACCGTCCATTGTGACCATTTGATTCAAGCCAAAATGGGTGCTGATACCGATTTACAAAACGCGCTAAATACAAGCAATGAAGTTTTTAACTTCTTGGAGGCTGTATCCAACAAATATGGAATAGGATTTTGGAAACCTGGTGCAGGAATCATCCACCAAGTAGTTCTTGAAAATTATGCATTTCCAGGAGGTATGATGATAGGTACGGATTCACATACGGTAAATGCAGGAGGATTAGGTATGTTGGCGATAGGGGTTGGCGGCGCAGATGCCGTAGATGTCATGGCAGGCATGGCTTGGGAATTGAAATTCCCAAAATTAATAGGAGTCAAATTGACGGGAAAGCTAAGCGGTTGGACTGCGCCCAAAGATGTGATCTCTAAAGTAGCTGGCATATTAACGGTCAAAGGAGGTACGGGTGCCATCGTTGAATACTTTGGAGAAGGAGCCAAAACACTTTCTTGTACAGGTAAAGGCACCATTTGTAATATGGGTGCAGAGATAGGAGCTACCACCTCTACTTTTGGTTATGATGAGGCCATGGAAAGATATTTAAGAGCGACCGGCCGAGCAGAAATTGCCGACTTGGCCAATGAGGTAAAGGAACATTTAACGGGAGATGACGAGGTTTACACGAATCCTGAAAATTATTTTGATCAAGTCATTGAAATCAATCTCTCAGAACTTGAGCCACATGTAAACGGTCCATTTACACCCGATTTAGCCACACCGATATCTGAAATGCGTGAAAAGGCTAAGAAACATGATTGGCCCATGAAAGTAGAGTGGGGATTGATCGGTTCTTGTACCAACTCCTCCTACGAAGATATCTCAAGGGCAGCTTCCATTGCCGCACAAGCCGTATCAAAGGGATTAAAACCCGCTGCTGAATTTGGAATTAATCCCGGCTCAGAGCTTGTTCGATATACTATAGAAAGAGATGGCTTTATCAAGACCTTCGAAGATCTAGGTACAAAAATATTTACCAATGCTTGTGGTCCATGCATAGGCCAATGGTCTCGGTCTGGCGCCGATAAGAAAGAAAAAAACACGATAGTACATTCTTTTAACAGGAATTTCTCAAAAAGAAATGATGGAAATCCCAATACCCATGCTTTTGTAACCTCTCCAGAGATGGTCGCTGCCTTGGCAATATCTGGTGACTTGGGATTCAATCCAATCACCGATACCTTGACCAATGACAAGGGGGAACAAGTCAAGCTTGATGAACCTACAGGATGGGAATTACCGCCCAAGGGTTTTGATGTTGAAGATGCAGGTTATTTGGCCCCGGCAGAAGATGGCTCAAGCGTTGAGGTCAAAGTAAATCCTGATTCAAAAAGGTTGCAACTTTTGGCAGGCTTCGCTTCCTGGAATGGAGAAAATATCATGGGCGCCAAACTGCTGATCAAAGCCAAAGGAAAATGCACCACTGATCATATTTCCATGGCAGGCCCATGGTTGAAGTACAGAGGTCACATTGACAACATTGCCAACAATACCCTCACAGGGGCTACCAACGCTTTTAATGATGCGGCTGATAAAGTTAAGAATCAGCTAACTGGGATATTTGGAACCGTTCCGGATACTCAGCGCGCTTATAAAGCTGCTGGCATCCCCACGATTGTGGTAGGAGATCAAAATTATGGGGAAGGTTCTTCTAGAGAGCACGCTGCTATGCAACCCCGCCATTTAGGTGTTTGTGCGGTTTTAGTTAAGTCTTTTGCTCGAATTCATGAAACCAATTTGAAAAAGCAAGGAATGTTGGCCCTAATTTTTAATTCTGAAAATGATTACGATAAAATCCAAGAGGATGACAGTTTTGATTTCTTAGACTTGAGTAGCTTTTCACCTGAAAAACCCCTGACTATCCGGGCAAGCCATCAGGATGGGAGTGAAGATTTAATTACGGTGAATCATACTTACAACGAAAGTCAGATTAAATGGTTTAAAGCAGGCTCAGCATTGAATTTACTGAAATTACAACATAATTAATTCCAAAAGGTTATTGTAGATGTGATTAAAGTTAGGCAGGCGTTTAACCGTACCTAGACCAAACAACGGAATCTGATTGTCGGGTACAAAGCCTTGTCACAGAGTTATTAATTAAAAGGGCGCAATGAAGTTCCATGACTCTTTCAGATATGAGAGGGATTCTCTAAGGAGCCATAAAGGGAATTTAGGTAACTGAAAACTCAACAATGCATTTTCACTTCAATAAACGCTATCTTTTAACGTCTCTTTTAAAAGCTATTTTTTGAGCGGAGGAAGCTTCTGGATCAAAATAATATCCTCCTGAATCAAATCCTTTCAAATCTTCCGGATCGCTTATCGAATGGTCAATAATGTATTTAGACATCATACCTCTTGCTTTTTTAGCAAAGAATGAGATGATTTTGTAATGATCATTTTTAAAGTCTTTAAACTCGACATCTATGACATCAGCCGGAAATTCCTTTTTATTTACCGATTTAAAATATTCATTTGATGCCAAATTGACGATGACATTATCATTTTGTGCCCTAAGATCTTCCAATAATAAATTCATGATTTTTATATCCCAATACTCATAAAGAGTCTTGTAATCATCAAAAGCAAGTTGAGTGCCCATTTCTAGTCGATAAGGCTGAATCAAATCTAGAGGTCTCAGTAAACCATATAAACCAGAAAGAATTCGAAGATGCTTTTGAGCAAAATCAATTTTTTGAGCATCAAATGTAGGCGCTTGTAAGCCTTGGTAGACATCTCCATTAAAGGCAAAAACGGCAGGTTGAGTATGTGCTATAGAAGGATCCTTTTCAAAATCATGATACCGCTGAACGTTTAATGTTGCCAAAGAAGTACTGATACCCATCAAGTTTTCAATATCCTTAACAGATTTTTTCCGTAAGGTAGTGATGAGTTCGTGGGTGCATTCCAAGAGTCTGGGCTGCGTCACTTGAATATCGTATCTTGAGGAAAAGTCAAGGTTTTTGGCTGGGGAAACTACTATAATCATGTAGTAAAATTACTATTCAATTATCAAATGGCTCAATACTATGCCTGATTTTTTTAAGCATCTAAATGAATCAAAGAAAGACGCGTATCAAAAAGTTAATTTTAGTGAGATCAATGGAGACTATTTTTTCGTAGAAATTATGAAAATATGCCCTTGAATGAGATTTGCATGGAGTCATCATTATCATCTACATACTCATTGGATCTTCATTAAAAAATCAATCAAATTCGCCTCTTTTTTTAAGCTTAGTTTTTTTCTTAATCGATAGCGTGACATTTCAATAGCTCTAGTGCTTACATGACTCAAATTTGTAATTTCTTTTGTACTTAGGTTCATTCTAAGATAGACTGACAATCGAACTTCTGAGGAACTGATATCCGGAAATTGTGAGATTAATTTTTTGGTGAATCCTCATTTACTTCATTGAAATGCAATTCAAATTTCGCTCAATGATTTTCTTCGTTAATTGATTTTAACTTCTTATATTTACTTTTTTAAGTTAATGTATATTTTAATAAAAAAAATTATGATAGTTATTTCCGATAAGTTAAAATCACTAATAAGCGGTCTATGGATACTTTCCTTTTTCATCTTTGTATCGGCAAGTGCTTGCAGCACACCTTCAAAAAAAGAGGCCGAAAGTACAAATAAAGTAGAAACCACATCCACTGAAAGTGCTGAGCATCCATCAGAAAACGGTAGTGAACATCCTTCTGATAGTTTATCGACAGAAACCCATGGAGAAACCTCAGACAGCGAACACCCCTCAGATGATGCCGCAGATAGTGAGCATCCGAAATAAATAAGGTGTTATGTTTTGGACGTTGCTCTTTTGAAAGAAAAGATCGTTTCAACATAGGCCGGCTTACCGCCGATTTCAAAGATAGGATAAGCTAGAAAGTTAATAGGTCCCGATTGAGGTAAAGGAACAGGCTTAAGGTCTCTGCCTCGACTAAATTCAATTCGATTGGCAGGGTGGTGTCCAAAATAATAAGTGGCCAATGGCGTATATTTATTAGCCTCACTGATATCTAAAGGCCACCATTTTCCTTCCGCATAAAACTCTGCCCAGCAATGGTAACCATCTATCCCGCCTTCATTGCGCTCGGATGGTATTGACGCTCCTACGGCAAATCGAGACGGTATGCCTGCCGAACGTGCAAGCGAGATGAAAAATGAGTGGAATTCTGTGCAATTACCGGATTTGGAATCACAAGCGTAATCAGCATCACCTGTCCCATAAATACCTTCTTTCGCATACCGCATATTATCTATAATATAGTCATACAAGGCTCTTGCTTTCATCAGTGGTGTATCGGCATGTTTTGATTCTATTACAGTACTAGAAATCACTTCAAATCGATCTCCTACAGGGTTTAAAGAGGTAGCCTTAAGATATTTTTTAGGATTGAAAGTCTCCTCAATATAGGCTGACTTTTCAATTCTCTGTACTTGATATTGTATAATGATTTTATCATGGGCATGCTTAGGCATAAGTTTAAGATAAAGAATACTATTCTTATGTTCACCCTCGGTAAGGCGCTTATGTTCAACAGGAGCATCAATGGATAAGATTTTAACTTGCTGGAAAGAATCACTTTGCGCTAGAGGAAGCCAAATCTCCGCAGATTCACTTAATTCAGGCAGTTTTACTTCATAAGTGAAGGTAAAGCGATCAATACTTTCAATCACACCCAAGAGTTCGGAATCTGCATTTTCAACAGGAACCGTATGCCAGATTTTGTTCTCACCTTGCTTCCAAGCATAATAAGGCTTTCCATTGAGTTTATGCACATCTGTCTGGGTTACCTTCATATCACCTACCGAACCTTCGAGAAAGAAGTCTACATCATAGACGTCTCCATTTTCTGTAGCTAGGTCTACACAAGCGAAGAATTCATTGGATCCAAGTACAGATAAGTACTCTGTATGCACTCGGACCAATTTCAAACTCAATTCTATACTGTCATTCCAAAAAGTGAAATAACCATCACCTGCTTTGATTTGGGCATCTATATTGGCTCGAATGCCTTGTTCTACATCTTGGATAGTTGTCTTTTTAGATACTGAGGATGTATCTATTTGAGAACGTTTTTCTTTTTTAACAGATGATTGGCAACCTGAAAAAAGTATTAAAAAAAATATGCATGTATAAATATATAAGCTCGGGCTTCTTTTCATTCATCTGTCTATTTTGGTACCTCTAAACTAAATAACAATTCATAGAGCTCGTGGGTTCATATTTAGAATGTGTTGGTTTTGGTTAAATGGTTTGATAAGGTTGAAATAATTTACTGGTCAAGGATTCCGTTCATCCCAAAAAATGATCTCATTTACCGCAATCAAATACATTCTAAAAAAAATAAATTAGCTCATTGATCAACTTCATAACCTTGAAATAGTTAATGATCACATCAGAATTTCGTGAAAGTGGGGGAGGACATCTAAGCGTTCTTCTTGGATCAAAAAATTAAACAAGTAGCTGTCTTATTTTATTTATGTCAATGCTCAATTCTATTCGCTTCGTTTTCAACAAATTACTTTTATAATGATTAGGAACAATAGTAAATTAACCTTATACTTTATCATAATTAATTAATTATGAACAATTTTTACTAGTCATCAGCTAAGAATTAATCATAAAAAATGGAGGTCAATCAGTTTTATCTCGTGAATGTTTTCGGACAAGATAACATAAGGCTTTGCCCATGATGCTTAGCAGTGTACTGCCTATCAGTATCGCAGGTTTTGTATTGGCGTCGTATTTCTCAGCTGTTATGTCAACTGCGGATAGTTGCTTGATTGCTGCATCTGGGAATGTTGAGAATGATCTATTGAAGAACTTTAGTAAAAAGAAAGGGGGACTTATTCAACGATCCATTATAGTCACCGTAATTCTTGGCGTTGTATCCTTCCTATTAGCATCCTGGTTTACAAGCGTGCTTGATGTCGTACTTCAATCTTACTCATTTATGGTTTCTGGTCTGCTTGTTCCTACACTTGTAGGTTATTTTTCAAAACGTCCAAATACACTCGGAGCTATAGTCAGCATGCTGGGAGGAGGAGGTGTATACCGTCAGCAAAAAGTGAACTAATAAGGGTTAAATTATAAGAGCGTGTTTTAAACAGAGTAAACACTTAAATTTAACTACAATGGGAAAGAAGAGAAA
>Ga0209711_10000948_pt1 | contig 29345 bp, 23 predicted proteins | sample ArcticOcean_MG_C_7_FD_187441 | JGI IMG/M metagenome (GOLD analysis project Ga0209711, IMG submission 187441) | Marine microbial communities from western Arctic Ocean - ArcticOcean_MG_CB11_88 (SPAdes) (version 2) | ecosystem: Environmental > Aquatic > Marine > Oceanic | place: Arctic Ocean...
CAAGTCAAAACTGTTGTTGATTATTTCAATAGCTTCATTAAGAAGTTTCCAGACATAACATCGCTCGCTAACGCGAGTGAGGATGATGTTATGGCAGCATGGGCAGGCCTAGGATACTACAGCCGAGCTCGAAATTTACATAAAACTGCGCAAATTATCTCGTCCCTTTATAGCGGTATTTTTCCCAAAACTTATCTCGAAATTATGGCCCTTCCAGGGGTTGGAAGGTCAACGGCTGGAGCTATTTTGTCTCTTACATTCAATCTGCCGCATGCAATCCTTGATGGAAATGTTAAACGAGTCTTATCAAGATATCACAGGGTCGCTGGCCACTATAGCTCAAGTGGCGTTATGAAAGAACTGTGGCTTCTTGCAGAAAAACACACCCCCGAAAAACACAATGCACAATACACGCAAGCAATAATGGATGTTGGCGCTACTGTGTGTACCCCAAGAAATCCAGACTGTAAAAGATGCCCAATATCAAAGAATTGTGGTGCCTTTATTTATAATCAACAAGACGACTACCCAAACAAAAAGACAAAAAAAATCAAGCCTGAGCGAAGCGTTGTTTTCTTAATTTACAAAAATGAAAAGGGTGAGGTGCATCTTAAAAAAAGACCAAAAAAAGGAATTTGGGGGGGGTTATGGAGCTTTATTGAATGTGCTGATAACGAACTAGAAATAGAAGAAAAAATTATTAGCCATAACCCCAATGCAAAAATCCTCGAGTCGCTTGAAACATTCAAACACAGCTTTAGTCATTTCACTCTTTGGATTAGCCCAATTATCGTTAGCTCTCCAGGCGGCGCTAACGACTATTATAAAACAAATGATATTTCAGTCGGAATGCCGGCTCCTGTCAAAAAAATTATTCAATCGTTTGATTTAATAAACCACGCATAGAGCTGTGAGTAAAATAGCATCATGGAACTAATTCGAGGCCTTCATAATCTTAAAACCCAATCTGGTTGTGTTCTTACCATTGGCAACTTTGATGGTGTCCATGTAGGTCACCAAGAAATACTAAAAAAACTTGTCTTGACTGCGAAACAGAAAGGCATTCCATCTCTTGTAATTTCTTTTTCTGTAACGCCCGAATCTTTTTTTGGCAGGACAAAAGCCAGGCTGAGTAGCTTCAGAGATAAGCACCTCTTTCTCGAGTCGCTGGGAATAGATAAACACCTGTTAATAAGGTTTAATAAGGCTTTTTCTGAAATTAGCGCTGAATCCTTTATTAACGAAACTCTTGTCAATAAAATTAGTGTCGATCATTGCTTCATTGGAGATGATTTTCGTTTTGGCAAGGATCGCCTTGGAGACTTCTCAATGCTTAAAGCGTTTTCATCTGAAAAAGGCTTTTCAGTTGAAAAGATTAATGAAGTTAGTCTTAAGGGTCAAAGAATTAGCAGCTCTGCTATACGAAAACTACTGTCGCAGGGTGATTTTAAAAGCGCTGAAATATGTCTTGGGAGGCCTTTTGCAATTAGTGGGCGAGTTGCTCATGGTGAAAAAATGGGAAGAACCATTGGGTTTCCAACTGCCAATATAAGCATCCGACGAAAGTTGAGCCCTGTTCTCGGAGTCTATAGCGTGATAACTAAAATCAACGGCACTGAATATATTGGTATTTGTAATGTTGGGAAACGACCGACAATAGGTGGCACTAAGGTTTTGTTAGAAGTTTTTATATTTAACTTCAATCAAGAAATTTATGGTGAACACGTGACTGTAATTTTTAAACAAAAATGCAGAGATGAAGTTAAATTTAATTCTCTTGATGAATTAAAAAGTCAAATTAAAAAGGACGTTGCAAAAAGCAAGAAATACTTTCAAAGCAAATTATTCTTAGACTAAAAGGCTCCAGGAAAGCTCCTTACCAGAAAAGAATGGGGTCACATGCGACCCAGAAAAGTTATAACTATCAGGCACACGCCATTTAGATTTTTCTAAGGTAATTTTCTCTTCATTTCTAGGCAAGTGATAAAAGTCAGGGCCAAAAAATGAGGCAAAGCCCTCTAGCATCTCAATTTTTCCAACTCTGTCAAAAGCTTCTGCATAGAGCTCAATTGCAGCATGTGCACTAAAAACTCCCGCACAACCACATGCAGACTCTTTTTGATGTTTTTCATGGGGGGCCGAATCCGTTCCTAAGAAAAATTTTGAGCTCCCTGAGGTAGCAGCCCTTATAAGAGAGTCCTGGTGAGGCGTGCGCCTCTTCAAAACAGGCAAACAATAAAAGTGCGGCTTGATCCCCCCAACGAGCATGTCGTTTCTATTAGCTAAAAGATGATGCGGAGTTATTGTTGCTGCTATATTGTTGTGGCTGTCATTTATAAAATCTACAGCGTCTTTTGTTGTTATATGTTCTAGAACCATCCTGAGACCAGGAAAGTCTTTCACTAAGCGAGAGAGCGTCCTATCAATAAAAACTTTTTCTCTGTCAAAGATATCAATGTCATTATCAGTTACCTCGCCATGTATCAGAAGCGGCAAGTCTTCTTTTTGCATTTGCTCTAGCACAGGGTAGGTATTTAATAAATTTGTGACCCCGCTTTCAGAATTAGTTGTGGCTCCTGCAGGATAAAGCTTTACCGCGTGAACTTCTTGGGCATTACTCGCCGCAATTACTTCTTTTTTAGTTGTGCTGTCTGTGAGATAAAGCACCATTAAAGGATTAAAGACTGATGCTGGAGATAGGGCACTCATAATCTCAGAATGATAGGCTATTGCTTGCGATACGCTTACTATTGGCGGCGAGAGATTTGGCATAATAACTCCCCTTCCCATCTGCAAAGCGCTCATACCTACAACAGACTTCATTGCATCACCCCCTCTAAGGTGAAGATGCCAGTCGTCCGGCTTAGTGAGGGTTATTTTCTCCATATAATCAGGCTAGTTTCCAAAAAAGCAAAGCCTACCCATGGCATTGTTTGTATTTTTTTCCAGATCCACACGGGCAAGGATCATTTCTTCCAACCTTTAACTTTGAAGGCTGTCTGATAATCTTTGGTCTTTGGGCTATAGGTTTTTTTGACTGAGAAGAACTAGGTTTTTCTTGGTTATTTAACTCGCTGGAAGCTTGGCTAGGCTGGGCATTGGCTTGCTCAACATTAAGACTGCAAAGCGCCTTAACCATTTCAATATTTATTGTATCAAGCAAAAGAGTAAACATTGAAAAAGACTCTCGTTTATACTCCTGTACTGGATTTTTCTGCCCATAGCCACGCAAATTAACACTTTGTCTTAGCTGGTCCATAACCGCAAGGTGGTCTTTCCAATGATGGTCAAGAGCTCGAAGCATAACTGCTTTTTCAAAAGTCCTCATAGTCTCGACACCTATAGCCGTCTCTTTAGCATTGTGTGCGGCCACAAAGCCTTCCAATATAATTTTTAAAACTTGGTCAACATCTAGACCTTCATCAATGATTTTTTGTATTGGTATATCACTAGAATAATTTAAAGATAAAGAACTTTCGAGACCCTCAACGTCCCAATCTGCCTCAAGCACTTTTGGAGAAATATATTCAAAAAACAGATCGCTAATTACACTATCTCTAATAATTTCATAACGCGCCTTAACGTCTTCAGTCCCCATTAGCTCATCTCTTAGCTGGTAAACAACCTTTCTTTGATCGTTTGCCACATCGTCATACTCCAGGAGGTGTTTTCGAGCATCATAATGCATTCCTTCAACTTTCTTCTGGGCATTGGCAATTGTTTTATTCAGCCAGCTATGCTCAAGAGCCTCTCCCTCCTTCATACCAAGCTTCTTCATCATAGAGGCTGTTTTTTCAGACGCGAATATTTTCATTAAGCTGTCTTCAAGTGACAGATAAAATCGTGTTGAACCAATGTCGCCCTGCCTTCCAGAGCGCCCACGGAGTTGATTATCAACCCTTCTTGACTCGTTTCGCTCTGTACCAATGATATGTAAACCACCCGAGTCTATAACGTTTTTATGTTTAGTTTTCCAAGCCTCTACTTCAGTTTCACTAGCCCCCTCTATGGGCCTACCCCCTAAAACAATATCTGTTCCTCTTCCAGCCATATTTGTTGAAATAGTTACAGCTCCTGGCGCCCCAGCATTTGCAATAATTTCTGCTTCACGCTGATGTTGCTTGGCATTAAGAACTTCGTGTTTAATTTTATTTTTCGTAAGAAGGGCTGAAACACTTTCAGAGCTTTCGATGCTATTTGTCCCGACCAGTACAGGTTGCATATTTTTTTGACACTCCTGAATATCCTTCATTACAGCGTCAAGCTTTTCGCTCATCGTTCCATAAATTAAATCAGAGTGATCAACTCTAGATGAGATTGTGTTGGGTGGAACAACAACAACCTCTAGACCATAAATAGCTTGAAGCTCTGACGCTTCTGTCTCAGCAGTTCCAGTCATTCCTGAAAGCTTCTCATAAAGCCTAAAATAATTTTGATAAGTTATCGATGCTAAAGTTTGGTTTTCTTTTTTAATGCTTACGTTTTCCTTTGCCTCAATTGCTTGATGCAACCCCTCAGACCACCTTCTTCCCTCCATGGTCCTTCCAGTAAACTCGTCAACAATGACAACCTCATCGTCTTTAACTAAGTAGTCAACATTTTTTTTAAATAATATGTGAGCCCTTAAGCCTGACAACAAATGTTGCATCAAAATTATATTAGTGGAATCATATAAACTGGACTCTGGGGGTAAGGCGCCCGCTTCTATGAGAAGATCTTCGGCCTTAATATGTCCGTCATCCGTAAGAAAAACCTGCTTATGTTTTTCATCAACTGTGTAATCACCCGCAACTATAACCTCTACCTCTTTTCCTTCTCCGACTTCGGTTTGGAGCGTGAAGCTTGGAATCATCTTATCTATCGCGTTATAAACTTCTGCATGATCGCCTGTAGGCCCGGATATAACTAACGGCGTCCTGGCTTCATCGATTAAGATCGAGTCAACCTCATCAATAATTGCAAATGCAAGTTTTTTTTGTGTTTTTTGCTCCTGGGAAAAAGCCATATTGTCTCTAAGGTAGTCAAACCCAAGTTCGTTATTTGTTGCATAAGTGATGTCACAAGAATATGCTTTTTGTTTTTCGTCACCAGACATTCCTGAAACAACCACCCCAACAGAAAGCCCAAGAAAAGAAAATACTTTACCCATCCACTCTGCGTCGCGCTTTGCTAAATAATCATTCACTGTAACAATGTGAACGCCTTTTCCACCAAGTGCGTTCAAATAAGCTGGAAGAGTTGCAACCAAAGTCTTTCCTTCACCAGTTCCCATTTCCGAGATACTGCCCTCATTAAGGACCATGCCGCCAATAAGCTGGACATCATAGTGCCTTAACCCTATAACCCTTTGGCTTGCCTCTCTAACAACAGCAAAAGACTCAGCTAAAATACTTTCTTCGGTCTCTTTACTTTTAAGTCTCTCCTTCAAGCTGCCTGTCATTGAAACAAGCTCGGCGTCACTCATTGAGCGCATCTTCTCTTCCAGGGAATTAATTTTGGAAACTTGGCCGTTATACTTTTTTATTAGCCGGTCATTATGAGACCCTAAAACTTTTGATAAAACATTATTTATAATACTCATAGAAGACGAACGAAATTAATTAACAAAACTGGGGTATTTTCTCATATATGCAAGACAAAACAAAAGGAAACCCTACAAATTTTAAAGTTGGCAGCAATTTAGGCTCTTTATTTGAAAAGGCAAAAGAACATAACCGCTTAAACGCGATAATTAAGGCGCAGTTCTCGGACCAATTTAAGGGACTAACCCTTTGTTTTTTAGACGGCCAAAATGTTACTTTTCTTGCTAAAAACTCTTCCATAGCCTTCCGCGCTGAAAAACAAAAAACAAAGCTCCTCTCTTTCGTAAAAAAAATCGAAGGCCTCTCAAATATAAATTCAATCACCATTAAGGTTGATAAAAAAAACTACTAGGTATTTGAGTCAATTTTTGCTTTTAAATATCAACCATTTACATTATAATGGTGCGGCTTTTTATCTTAATATCTTAATACGTTTTTATGTCCGAACAAACAATTGACTTAAAGAAAAGACGCTTTTTAACAAAAGCAACTAGCGTGGTTGGTGCGGTTGGTGTTGGTTTTGCAGCATGGCCTTTTTTATCAACATGGAAACCGTCAGCTAAAGCTAAAGCAGCTGGAGCGCCTATAGATGTTGATATTTCTAAATTAGAGGCTGGTCAGCTTGTTCGTGTCTTATGGCGTAAAAAACCTGTTTGGATATTTAAACGTGATGAAAAAGCACTAGAGTCTCTTGACTCAGAAGACCTAATTAAAAGTCTTGATGATCCAGATGGTACAGGCAACTCTAAAAACCAACAGCCAAATTATGTAACATCTAATTTTCGAGCTATCAAAAACAAAGAAAGCGTTGCTGTTATCGTTGGGGTTTGCACGCACTTAGGCTGCTCTCCAACATATAGACCAGAGCCTGGTGCAGCTGATCTTGGCGGAGACAGTTGGAAAGGTGGTTTTTATTGCCCATGTCATGGCTCTAAGTTTGACCTTGCCGGAAGAGTTTATGCGGGTGTGCCCGCTCCAACTAACCTAGTAATACCCCCGTATCAATACGTCACTGATTCATTGATTCGTATTGGGGTTGACCAACAAAAAACATAAGAGAAAATATGCATAATAAACAAAGTTGGATAGACCAAAGATTTCCATTAACTAAAGTTATTAATGAACATTTGGCAGAATACTACACCCCCAGAAACTTTAATTTCTGGTATTTCTTTGGTGGCTTAGCAGTGGTGATGCTTATAATGCAGCTGGTTACTGGGATATTCTTAACTATGCACTATAAGCCTGACGCAGAGTATGCTTTTGCCTCAGTTGAGTATATTATGAGAGACGTTGAATGGGGCTGGTTTATACGCTATATGCATTCGACAGGGGCCTCTGCTTTTTTTGTAATAATTTATCTTCATATGATGCGTGCCCTTTTATATGGCTCTTATAAGGGACCGAGGGAATTGATATGGATACTTGGCATGGTGCTATATATTCTTTTATTAGCCGAAGCTTTCATGGGCTATGTTTTGCCTTGGGGGCAAATGTCGTTTTGGGGCGCTCAAGTAATTATTTCACTTTTTGGCTCAGTTCCCATTGTAGGGCCAGATCTATTAATTTGGATTTTGGGTGATTATGCTGTTGGTGATGCGACTTTAAATCGTTTCTTTTCATTACATGTTGTTGTCATTCCACTTATTCTTGTTGTTCTTGTTTTTTTGCATATTGTTGCTCTTCACCACGTTGGATCAAACAATCCAGATGGAATTGAAATAAAGAAAAATAAAGATGCTGACGGTATTCCAAAAGATGGAATCCCCTTTCATCCATACTTCACAATTAAAGATAGTGTTGTTGTTGTTGGATTTTTATGGATATTTTGTGCAGTTGTTTTTTATGCGCCAGCACTAAATGGGTATTTTCTTGAAGCTCCGAATTTCATCGAGGCTAACCCGCTTAAAACTCCAGAACATATTGCACCATTATGGTACTTAACTCCCTATTACTCTGTATTAAGGGCAATTCCTCCCCTATTTGGCTCTCAATTTCCTGGAGTATTAGGAATGTTTGCAGCGCTTGGAGTGTTTTTCCTCCTTCCATGGCTAGATAGAAGCCCAGTTAAATCAATACGCTATCGAAGCCCAATCTATAAATGGATTCTTGGGGCTTTTGTTGTAAGCTTTATTATGTTAGGCTGGCTTGGTGTTCAGCCGGTTACCCCTTTATATGTTTTACTGGCTCGTATTTTTACGACTTTGTATTTTTCATTTTTTATCTTAATGCCCTGGTTTAGCACTCTTGGGAAAACCAAAGAGGTTCCAGAGCGGGTTACTGGATAATATATATGAGAATAAAATTAAAATTAATAGTTGGCCTATCTGTTCTTCTTTTTTCCGTAAATATTTTTGCTGCCGGTAAGGTTCATTTGGATCATGCAAATACTGATATTTTTGACGAAGCCTCCTTACAAAATGGCGCAAAACTTTTTATGAATTATTGCTCAGGTTGTCATGAGATAAGCTTGATGCGTTACAATCGAATTGCTAAAGACCTAAACCTAACAGAAGAGCATGTTGCTAAAAATCTAATGTTTGCTGGAAATAAAGTAGGGGAAGCTATAACTACAGCTATGCCGGAAGATGTTGCAGCGAAATGGTTTGGAGGTGTCCCGCCTGACCTCTCTTTAGTTTCAAGATCAAAAGGAACCGACTGGATTTACACTTACCTACGAAGCTTTTATGATGATGAAGAGAGAATTTTTGGGGTAAACAATAAAGTCCTGGTTAATGCGTCTATGCCAGATATCTTATGGTCATTAAGAGAAAGTCAATCTGAAGAAGAGTTCGACCAAAGCGTTCTTGATATAACAAATTTCTTAGACTACGTTGGTGAACCAGCAAAACTCATCCGCCTGAAATTAGGTAAATGGGTACTACTATTCCTTGGCATCCTGTTTATTCTTGCCTATATGCTTAAAAAAGAGTATTGGAAAGATGTTAAGTACGGCATTTGGAGGCCGCGCGATTAATTTCTGATACAATCTTTATCTTTACATCCCTTGCTTTAATCGGCAAGGCTATTTTTTTTTAATTTGGTACAAAAACTATGCTATCTAAACCCAATCCATCTTCAACGACCCTCTATGCTGCTTCGGAAGAGCTTGAGTCACATGCAGTTCGATTTATTATGGCTCACAAATTAATTGAGCGAGAAGTTATAGAACTTAAGTTTGACGAGATGCCAGAAGAGGTTTTAGAGCTCAACCCATGCGAAACCCTTCCAACCCTTTTTGATAGAGGCATGGTTCTATATGACCTCTCTGTAATTATGGAGTATCTTGATGAAAGATTTCCTTTTCCTCCTCTTTTGCCGGTTGACCCTATTGAAAAGGCTGAAAAACGACTTCTCATTTATCGCTTTACTCGATCAGAAGGCTGCTGGTATGAGCTTGTCGAAAAAATTCTACATGGCGCCAAAAAAGAAAGTGAGGCCGCAAGAAAAACCCTACACGGAAATCTTATAGAGTTATTGCCTTTATTCTCTCATAAGCCTTATTTTAAAAGTGAAATAATGACCCTTGTGGATGTTTGTATCGCTCCTATTCTATGGCGTCTTGATCTTTTAGGTATATCTTTAGATGGCAAAAAAGCAAAACCAATTATGGATTATGCAAACAGACTTTTTGAAAAAGAAGGCTTTCATGAAAGCCTAACTTTTGCTGAAAAGGATTTTAATTAAAAAAAGATTATGTCAAGTGTAGTCCCCTATTTAATCCGAGCATACTGTGATTGGATAGAGGACTCTAGTTTTACGCCTCATATACTAGTTAACTCTGAAAAAACTGGGGTTTCCATTCCTAGTGGCTTTGCAAGCGAGGGCAAAATTGTTTTAAACATCGAATCCTCTGCAACAGAGGGCCGAGTAATAACCAATGAGTCTATTAGCTTTAAAGCAAGGTTTAACGGAAAGTCTGAAAAAATCATTGTTCCCTGTAATGCAGTATTATCTATTTATGCCAAAGAGAACGGTGAAGGAATGTTTTTTGACAACAAGGCCGAGGCGCTTGATCAAAAAAATCAGAAACCAAGCTTAACTATCTTAGATTAGTCTTTCAATCTCCGAGTAAAAAAACTCCAAACTGTTTTTAGAAAATGAAAGTATTGGAATATCTGTATATGCTGCAAGAGACTCTTTATTAAGAAGCGTATTTGAATTAATTTCATTTAACACAAGACACATAACCTCTAGATTATTTTTCTTTGCCGCCTCAATAGCCATCAATCCTTGACAAACAGCACCCAACTCATCTCGCACAACAATTATGACTGGCAAGTGAAGACGAGCAGCAAGGTCAGAGTTAAGTGACTTTTCTGCAATTGGAGAGTAAAGTCCACCTGCCCCCTCAACGAAAACAAAACTATTACCAATATCGTTATTACAAGCCCACACTAAATCATCTAGACTTAGAGGCTTTCCAATACTTGCACTTGCCTCTTCAGGGCTAGCCTCAAGTGCAAAACAATTAGGACAAACTATCGTTAAAGCTTCGCCTGAGTTGCATGCCTTGTTAAGTGCGATAGCATCTTTTGGAACATAGGCTCCGTCCACTAGCTCACAATTTGTTTCAACAGGCTTTCGAACTTTAACGTGTCTTTTTTTACTAAGCCGCTGAATAATTTCAACAGCAACAGTGGTTTTTCCAACCTCCGTATTACTGCCTGTAATAAAAACTCCATTCATAGCGACATTTTAGACGAAGTTATTAACTCCCAAGTCGTCATAAAAGTATAATGGCGACAATGCAAAATAATCTTCAAACAAGTTTTTGTGGGATGTCATTAAACTCACCAATCATTTTGCTTTCGGGGTGTGTTGGGTTTGGTGAAGAGTACACACGAATTAAGGGTTTTTCTAACTCTGATGTTGGTGCAGTTTGCTTAAAAGGAACCACCCTTGAGCCACGCCTAGGAAACAAACTACACAGAATAGCTGAAACTCCAAACGGAATGCTTAATGCTATTGGACTTCAAAATCCAGGAACAAATTCTGTCATAAATGACATCATGCCAGGGTTAAATAAAAAAGAAACTAAATTTATTATTAATATTTCTGGCTCTACTGTTGAAGAGTATGGTGAAATTGCAAAACATTTCGATGATTCAGATATCGATGCCATTGAAATTAATATTTCATGTCCAAACGTAAAAGAAGGTGGGGTTGCTTTTGGAAATGACCCAGAGATGTCTTTTAGGGTTGTTGAGGTTTGCAGGAAAAACACTACTAAGCCTATTATTACAAAGCTGTCGCCCAATCAAACAGATATTGCCGCTAACGCATTAAGATGTATTGAAGCGGGGAGTGATGGGCTTGCGGTTATAAATACAGTAATGGGTATGGCTATTGATATTGAAAAGAAAAAACCAGTAATCGGAAACAATCAAGGGGGTTTGTCTGGCCCTGCTATAAAGCCGATTGCACTTCTAAAGGTTCACCAGGTTTACCAGGTTAGTAAGAGCCATAATGTTCCTATCATTGGTCAGGGTGGAATTGTCTCGGCCAATGATGCGATTGAGTTTATTATTGCTGGTGCAGACACCGTTGGTATTGGCACGGCGCTCTTTTATGACCCGCTTGTTTGCCAAGAAATAAACGCAGGGATTAGTAAATATCTAATAGATCACAACTTGCAAGACGTTAAGTCTTTAGTTGGCTCTCTTTCTTTAAATTAAACACTTAAAAAATTAATAATGCAAAACGAATATAACGCTGCTGCAATTGAAAAAGAAGCCCAAGAGTATTGGGATAAGAATAACTCATTTGTTGTGGTTGAAGATACCAGTAAGGAAAAATATTTCTGCCTTTCAATGTTGCCTTATCCTTCTGGAAGGCTTCATATGGGTCACGTTAGAAACTATAGCATAGGTGATGTAATTTCAAGATATCAAAAAATGCTTGGAAAAAATGTTATGCAGCCTATCGGATGGGATGCGTTTGGGCTTCCAGCTGAAAATGCTGCCATAAAGAACCAAGTTCCTCCTGCTGGGTGGACTTACGAAAACATTAAACACATGAAAGAACAGCTTGTAGAGTTGGGTTTTGGGTATGACTGGTCAAGAGAATTAGCTACCTGCCATCCAGAATACTATCGCTGGGAGCAGTGGTTTTTTGTAAAGCTCTTTGAAAAAGGACTGGTATATAAGAAAAAAGCAGTCGTAAACTGGGATCCCGTTGATCAAACTGTTCTAGCTAATGAGCAAGTAGTTGAAGGATGTGGCTGGAGATCTGGAGCACCTGTTGAAAAGAAAGAAATCTCCCAATGGTATATGAAGATAACTGATTATGCAGAGGAGCTTCTTGCGGACATACAAAAACTTGACGGCTGGCCAGATGCTGTAAAAATGATGCAAACAAATTGGATTGGCAAGTCTGTTGGCCTTGACATTAAATTTAAACTCAATGAGACTGAAGCACTAACTGTATATACAACAAGGCCAGATACTCTGTTAGGTGTTACCTACCTTGCAATTGCTGCAGAACACCCTCTTGCAATTCAGGCTGGAAAGGATAACACTACAATTCAAGTGTTTCTTGAGGAGTGTAAAAAAATGGAGACCGCTGAAGCGGCCCTTGAAACAATGGAGAAAAAAGGAGTTAATTCAGGGCTTACTTGCATTCACCCAATAACTGGAGAACCAACCCCAATTTGGATAGCAAATTTCGTTCTTATGGGGTATGGAACGGGCGCAGTAATGAGCGTTCCAGCGCATGACCAAAGAGATTATGAGTTTGCAAAAAAATACAATATATCGATTGTTGATGTTATTGCAGATCAGAGCGGTGCTGTAGATACCAGTAAAGCAGCGTTCACGGATAAAGGCATTCTTATAAATTCAGGTGAGTTCAATGGTTTAAACTTTGATCAAGCATTTACTTCGATTAGTGAAAGACTTTCGGCTTTAAAAATGGGGGAGTTAAAAACTAACTATCGCCTTAGAGATTGGGGTGTTTCAAGGCAACGTTACTGGGGCTGCCCAATACCAATAATTAACTGCCCCTCTTGTGGGGCTGTTGCTGAAAACCTTGAAAATCTGCCCGTAAGACTGCCTGAGAATGTCGAGCTTGATGGAATTGGATCTCCATTAAAAAGAATGCCTGATTTTTATAGCGTATTGTGTCCTAAGTGCGGATCAGAAGCAGAAAGAGAGACAGACACTTTTGATACATTTTTTGAGTCTTCTTGGTATTTTGCAAGATACACTTGTGTCGATCAAAACAGTGCTATTTTAGATGAGCGTGCTAACTATTGGCTGCCTGTGGATCAATACATAGGAGGAATTGAACATGCAATTTTGCACCTTCTATACTCCCGGTTTTTTACAAAACTATTGCGTGATGAAGGAATAATTGAAGCTAGCGAACCCTTTACAAATCTTCTTACACAAGGAATGGTTTTGAAAGATGGCGCTAAAATGAGCAAGTCAAAAGGAAATACTGTTGACCCTCAAGAAATGATTGCTAAATATGGGGCAGATACTGCAAGGCTTTTTATACTGTTTGCGGCCCCGCCAACTCAAGACCTAGAGTGGTCGGACTCTGGAATTGAGGGAGCCTATAGATTTGTAAATAAATTTTATCGTCTTGTAACTAATTTTATAGACTCCAATCAAAACAAACAAACCTCTAAATCAAACTTTGAAGATCTAAATGATGCGCAAAAAGAGGTTAGAAAAAGAACCCATTTAGCGCTCAAAAAAGTGGGTGATGATTTAGGTAGAAGGCATTCATTTAATACCGCTATTGCAACCATGATGGAGCTAAACAACACCTTGTCTAAGTTTACAGATGCGTCTGAAAAAGGTGTCGCTGTTCGGCAAGAGTCAATTGAAATCATGGTAAAGTGCCTTAGCCCAGTCATTCCTCATCTATGCCACCATCTTTGGTTTTTACTTGACGGAAAAGAGGCTGTTGTAGATGCCAAGTGGCCAAATGTTGATGAATCTGCACTTGTTCAAGACAACGTACAAATTATTGCTCAGGTTAATGGGAAATTAAGGGCAAAAATTATGGCCCCACTAGGCTCAGACAATCAAAAAATACAAGAGCTAGCTTTTGCTGATGAGGTTATTAGTAAACATATAGATGGCAAAGAAATAATTAAAATTATCGTTGTACCAAACAGGCTTATAAATGTGGTTATTAAATAAAATTTGTTGTTAGTGCAGTTAACGGTCTAACATCTTTTCTATTTGCTCTCTTAATATGAGCTCCATTACAAACCCCATTTTACCTCCAGGGACAACCAGGGTGTTTGGTCGAGACATAAAAGACCCCGCTACCATGTCTTGTAAATAAACAAAATCACAGTATTTGTGGTCTTGAAATCTAACAACCACAAAGCTTTCATCCTGAGTAGGTATGTCTCTTGCAATAAAAGGGTTTGAGGTATCTACTGTTGGGACTCGCTGAAAGTTAATGTGGGTTCTTGAAAATTGAGGAGTAAGGTAGTTTATATAGTCCCACATTCTTCTGTGAATTGTGTCTACCGTTGCCTCGGCAGAATAGCCTCTTTGCTCCTTGTCCCTATGAATTTTTTGAATCCACTCTAAGTTTACAACAGGAACAACACCTATCAATAAGTCTACAAATTTCGCGGTGTCAATAGCTCCATCCTTAACTCCACCATGAAGCCCTTCATAAAAAAGTAAGTCGCTGCCTTTGCCTACATCCTCCCAGTCTGTAAACTCTCCAGCTTTTTTTCCAAAAGGAACACCTTCTTCATCTGAATGAATATAGTAGCGGCGATTACAATGGCCCTTTTCGCCATAATCTTTAAAGGTGCCCTCAATCAAATCAAAATGATTTGCCTCTGGACCAAAATGGCTAAAATATTTATTTCCTTTTTTATCCTCAAGCTCCATAGCAACTTTCATTTGCTTGCGGTCAAACTTATGAAAGCTGTCGCCTTCAATAATTACTGGCTTTGCTCCAACTCTGGAAAAAATATGATTAAATGCATTTTTGACGGTCGATGTGCCGGCGCCAGAAGACCCAGTTATAGCAATTACCGGATATTTTTTAGACATAGCCCCACCAATTGTAAGAAAACTTTATTTATTATCTTACAAAGCTAGTGTAGCTGTTATTAAATAAATTCATAACAGCTTGAATTGAAATCACGGGGGATTTAATTAATTAAAAATCTAAGTTATCAACCTTAAGGGCATTTTGTTCAATAAAGTTTCTTCTTGGCTCCACCTCATCTCCCATTAATGTTGTAAACACATCATTAGAAGCTATGGCATCTTCAATTTTCACTCTAAGCATTATTCTGGTTTCTGGGTTCATTGTAGTATCCCAAAGCTGATCAGGATTCATCTCGCCCAACCCCTTATATCTTTGAAACCCTTGTCCTTTTCTTGCTTCTACCAATAAAAAATTTAAAGCAGTAGAAAAATTAGGTGTTTTAATTTCTTTTGCACCCTTTTGAATATAGGTTTCATCATCAAACATACTTTCAACTTGATCAGAATAGGCTTCTATTTTTTTATATTCCGCAGAATTAAAAAAGGCTTCTTCAAGACAAATATTTGCTACCTCTACTCCATAAGTTTTCAAAGAGTACAGAACGCTGTTATTCTTAAACTCTAAAATATTCTGCTCAGACATCGAACTACTGTCATTCATTTTTTCTTGTAGCTTAAGACACCATTCTTTTGACTTTTTTTCATCAGTTAAGTCTAGTTTAGGCATTCCTAGCATTGACATCAATAAGGGCTCGTTATATTTTTTACCAAGCTTTTCAATAGTGCCAATTGTGTTGTAGTAGCTAGAAACAAGGTTCTCAAGAGCGACACCTTGAATTGCCGGAGCGTCTTTACTAACAAAAAGGCTCGCGTCATGGATAGCCTCCTGCTGGAGATACTCATTAAGCTCATTATCATCCTTAAGATAACGCTCTTGCTTACCTTTTTTAATTTTATAAAGCGGTGGTTGGGCGATAAACAAATAACCGTTCTCAATCAGCTCTGGGTAGTGGCGATAGAAGAACGTCAATAGCAACGTTCTAATGTGTGCTCCATCAACATCAGCGTCTGTCATAATAACTATCTTATGATATCTTAGCTTCGCAATATCGTACTCTTCTTTGCCAATACCACAACCAAGTGCGGTAATAAGTGTTCCAACTTCCTGGGAAGATAGAATTTTTTCAAATCTCGCTTTTTCTACATTTAAAATTTTACCTTTTAGGGGGAGAATTGCTTGTGTTCTTCTGTCTCTACCTTGTTTGGCAGAGCCTCCAGCAGAGTCTCCTTCCACTAAAAAAATTTCTGATTCAGCAGGGTCTTTGGTTTGACAATCACTTAACTTCCCCGGTAGACCGGCTATATCTAAAGCGCCCTTGCGGCGGGTCATTTCACGTGCTTTTCTAGCGGCATCACGGGCCCTAGAGGCATCAAAAATTTTCCCAATAATAATTTTAGCTTCTGCGGGGTTTTCAAGAAGATATTCACTTAGCTTCTCACTTACAGAGGACTCAACTGGCGCTCTAACTTCAGATGAAACCAACTTGTCTTTTGTTTGTGAGGAAAACTTGGGGTCTGGAACCTTGATTGACAATATAGCGGTCAAACCTTCTCGAGTATCTTCACCAGTAATGGCGGCCTTTTCTTTTTTTGCTAAGCCTGAAGCATCTATAAAGTTATTAAGGGTTCGCGTTAATGCAGCCCTTAAGCCAGCAAGATGCGCCCCACCATCTCTTTGTGGAATGTTGTTAGTGAAGCAATATACACTTTCGTTATATGAGTCACTCCACTGAAGTGCTACGTCAACGGAAATATCGTCTTTCTCTGTAGAAATTGAAATAATGTCATTATGGATTGGGTTTTTAGACTTGTTTAAGTGTTCTACAAAAGCCTTAATACCCCCCTCATAAACAAAAACATCTTTTTGATCAGTGCGCTCATCATTAATTTCAATATGCACGCCTGAATTTAGAAAAGACAATTCACGCAATCTGTTTGACAAGGTTTCAAACTTAAAAACTGTTTCAGCGAAAATGTCAACACTTGGTTTGAAGTGAATTGTTGTGCCTGTTTTGTCTGATTTTCCTGTGGTTTTAATCGATGATGTTGGAACACCAAGCACGTAATCCTGTTCGTAGCTTTCACCAGATCTATAAATAGTTAGTTTTAGTGTTTCAGATAGGGCGTTAACCACAGAAACACCTACCCCATGAAGGCCGCCAGAAACCTTATAGGAGTTATCATCAAACTTACCACCGGCATGCAGTACAGTCATAATAACTTCAGCTGCAGATATTCCTTCCTCTGGGTGAATATCAACTGGAATTCCACGACCGTCATCTGTTACTGAAATAGAGTTGTCATCATGTATTACAACTTCTATTTTTGAGCAGTGGCCAGCAAGGGCTTCGTCGATTGAATTATCAACAACTTCAAACACCATATGATGTAAACCAGTACCATCATCTGTGTCACCAATATACATTCCAGGGCGCTTTCTAACCGCGTCTAAACCCTTTAAAACTTTAATATTGGAGGCTTGGTATTCTTCAGTCATAAATGCCCTTTAAAAAATGAATTTATTATACCACGGGTATCGACTTTATCGATAAATCATACAACATTTATAACCTTGTTGTAATAGTAAATTTATGTCTTATGCGCTAACAATAATTCCTTTTTTAATGTGGTAGATGTTCGTTTTTTTTAGATCTAAAGGAAGTTCTTTATTTCCAATATCAGTTATAAATATTTGAATATTTAGGTTTGTTAAAAAATCAAGTATTGAGTTAATTTTTTTTTGATCTAACTCAGAAGAAATGTCATCAATTAGAACAACTGGATCAGACTTTTCATTTGCTAAAACAAGCACTTGAAGCATCCAAAAAACAATAGATAGTTTTTTTTGTTCACCCCTTGAAAGAAAGCCTTCGTTTTTATTGTTTAAGTAAAAATCAACAGTTGCCCTATGGGGCCCATATCCCAGATGTTTTGTTCTTATAAAAGAATCTTTGTTATTTTGAAGGTACGTAATAATTTCTTTTTGGTTCAGGCCATCTACATCTTTTGTCCACCCTGTTTGTAATTTAAACTTAAGGTTTTTTGTTGACTCAATAAAGCTCTCTAATTTTTGTAAAGAGCTTTCTTCAAGTATTTTGATAAGTTTTTGTATATAGTTGATTCTTGCTTGAGATATTTCAACAGACAAAAAAGAAAGTTGTGAAAGCCACTCGTCAAGCTGGTTTTGATTTTTGCTCGCCAGAATTGCATTTATATTTTTTAGGGTTTTATTGTAAGACTTATATGTTTTTAATATTTCTTTGTGGTCATGAAAAACCCCCCAATCTAAATAGGATCTTTTTAATTTTGGCGTTCCCCCAACAACAAAACCTCTGTCTGGGGAAATAATTTGGGTTGGTAGGCGTTGACTTAAAAGACTGTTGCTTGAAATTTTTTCATCACCAACTAAAATGATGGTTTTATGTTTGGATTTTTTTAAAGTTATTTTTTCACCGTCAATTATTGCGTTTATTTGGACAAGCTCTTCATTAAATGGGATGACATCTTTAATATTTTTTGTTTTAAAAGATCGGTTGTGTCCTAGATAGTATAAAGACTCTATAAAGTTTGTTTTTCCCTGCCCGTTAGAACCAAGAACTAAATTAATGTTTTTGTTGGGCTCTAAATATTGATCGTTTAAATTTCTAAATCTTGCGACATGGAGTTTCTCAATTATTGCCATTTAATATTTGTGACTATATTCTCATTGGCATAACTATGTATTGATAACTTTCATCACCCACGGCGCTTAGAAGACAAGATTTGTTTTCACCTCCAGGTATTACCATGTTAATCTCTTTGGAAGTTAGTTTTTCTAATACAGAAATTAGGTAGTGAATATTAAAGGCAATTTCAAGCTCTTTTTCTTGTTTCGTAACCTCTATTTGAGTTTCTGCTCTTCCTCTTTCTGAGTGTGAAAAAATACTTAATTTATCATCTCTAAAAACTAGTTTTACTCCCTTTGTTCTTTCATCAACAAAAATTGAAGCTTGCTGAAGGCTCGAGAGAAAATCAGCCCGATTTATGACTATTGTATTGCTAAAGTCTGTCGGCATAACTTGCTTGTAATTTGGAAAATTTCCATCAATCAAACGACTAATAATTTTTGTATTTGTGTCTATTAGGGAAAAATAATTATCTGATAAATGAATTTCCGCCATATCTTGAGCGCTTTTATTTAAAAGTTTGGTAAGCTCTAGAACGGCTTTTCTTGGAAGAATTACTGTTTTTCTCTCTTCTAAGTTGTTGTTTTGTTTAACTTCACCAATTGAGAGTCTATGCCCATCTGTTGCAACAACTGTTAAAGAGTCCTTATTTAATTCAAAAAATAGTCCGTTTAAGTAGGCCCGAATATCTTGATTTCCCATAGAAAAACTTGTATTTTCAATTAGTTCTTTTAGTGCCTCTTGTTTAATTTTTATTACACTTGTATTTTGTGTTTTGGGGAGGGCTGGAAAATCTAAATGATTAAAAGTATTAAGTTCAAATGTATTTTTATTTGCGTTGAGATATACTTTGTTTTCTTCAATTTTAAATTTAATCTTAGTTTTTTCTGGAAGTTTTCTTACTATGTCTATTAGGTCTTTTGCATATATAGTGAACGTTACCTCTGTTTCACTTTTTATTTCACTAGAGGCGCTTATTTCAAGCTCCATATCGGTTGTTGTAAGTGTTAGGGTTTTATTTTTTAATTGAATCAAAACATGTGAGAGTATAGGGAGAGTTTGTTTTTTTTCGACAACTCCAATTACTGTTTGTAATGGTTCAATTAATTCTTCAACGCTTAGTTCGGTGTTCATAGGCTGCCTATCTTTATAAATTAATTATTATTATTATTAGTGTGCATACTTTCTGTTAATTTCTATCTTTTTCTTATTAAAATCAAAGGCATAAGGGGTGTATATCTTGTTAGTATCTACATTCTTATTTTTACACTATTGTTAGTTATTATTCTAATTATAAGATGTTTTGAATCTTATCAACAGTCCAACTTTTAATTTTTTGTTTATATGTTAGTAATTTTAATTGTAATATTTTCAATATCGTTTTTGATCTCTTCGTTTATGTTTATAAGTCCTTTAAGTTTTTCACAAGAATATAAAACCGTAGAGTGGTCCCTATTTCCAAAATTTTGACCTATTTTTGCTAATGACAATGACGTTAGTTCGTGACATAAGTAGATTGCCATTTGTCTTGCCTTAACTAGATGTTGTTTACGTGAGTTTGAAATTAAATCAGAAACCGTTATTCCATAATATTTACTAACTGTTTTTTGCACTTCATTTACTTCAATAATAAGTTTTTTTGGCTTAATAAGATCACCAAGCGCACCCTCTACAACATCCTTAGTTATATATGAGTGGTCTATTTGAGAAAAATCTACGAAAGCTTTAAGCTTTAGAAGCGCCCCTTCGAGATCTCTAACATTTGACACAACATGACTCGCAATAAAAAGCGCAATATCTTCGCTAAGGTTTAGTGATATTTGAGGGTTTTGAGACTTCTTTAACAGGATAGCCGCCCTCATTTCGAGCTCTGGTGGAGAAAGCTGTAAATTTAACCCTTGAGAAAAACGAGTTTTAAGCCTATTTTCGAGATCTTTAATATTTTTAGGGGGTTGGTCACATGTAAAAATGATTTGTTTTTTTGTACTGAATAAAAAATTAAAAATATGAAAAAATTCTTCTTGTGATTTGTCTTTGCCAGCAATTAAGTGAATATCATCAACCAACAATAAGTCGGCAGATTGATAAAAAAGCTTAACATTTTCGATTGTATTGTGCCGAAGGCTGGTTGTAATGTTTCTTACAAAATCCATTAACGGTACATATATAATTTTAGTATTTGGATTTTTTTCTAGTGCTAAGTGCCCTGCGGCTTGCATTAAATGAGTTTTTCCAAGACCAGACTCACCATAAATAATAAAAGGGTTGTATGGGGATGCCCCAATTTTCTCTGCAATTTGTCTGCTCGCAAGAGCGGCTACTTGATTGGCGCTTCCTAAAACTAGGCTGTCAAAAGTATATTCTGGGAACAGCGGAGTTGTGTGATGTTTTGTTTGGCTCTCACTTTTTTTACTCGAATCAACAACCCCAAATCTAACTTTTAGTTTGCGATCAAATTCTGACACTGCTAGGACAATTGCAGCCTCAAGATTTTTATGGTTGTTTATATATTTGAGGGCAGATGCACTAGGAGCATAGAGGTAAAGAGTCTCGTTTCTTTCAGCTGCTTTTAGGGGTTTAACCCATACACTGAACTCGCCTAATGGCAGTGTATTTTTTAGGGATTCTAGGCATTGGACCCAAGTTTGAGACATAAGAAAGAAAGGCTAAATAGGAAAACAATGTACCAATGATACCTGTAATAAGCCCAAAGATGATCAAAGCCTTTGTTAGAATAAGCTGATATTCAGCCCTTTAGATTTGTTGTTCTCTATTAATTCCATATCTATATAATTTAGATAATTAAACATAATAAATTTGATCTTCAAACACTTAAATATTGGAAAAAATGACACATGAAAAATAACCCTTATAGTAGACTTTTTGAGCCTGTTAGGATTGGCCCTGTTGTTACAAAAAATCGCTTTTATCAAGTTCCTCATTGTTGTGGTATGGGACACCAAAGACCACAAGCTCACGCAGCAATGAGGGCTCTAAAAGCAAAAGGCGGGTGGGGGGTTGTTAGCACAGAGGAAACAGAAATTCATCCAAGCTCAGACCTTTCCCCGTACGTAGAGCAAAGAATCTGGGACAAAAGAGATATTCCAGCATTACGCCTTATGACAGAAGCTGTTCATCAGCATGGCGCTCTTGCGGCGATAGAGTTAGCTCATAATGGAAATCATGCTGCCAACTTATATTCAAGGCTTCCTGCTATCTCGCCTGTAAGCCAGTCAATAGACCTTATTTACCCCAAGCAAACTTCGCGAATGAGTAAAAAAGACATTGTTGAGTTTAGGGCCTGGCATCGAAAGGCGGCGATAAATGCCAAAGCCGCTGGGTTTGATATTATTTATGTCTATGCTGGTCATGGGATGACACTTACTCAAGAATTTCTCCTTCCAGAAATTAACAACCGGACTGATGAGTATGGTGGCAGCATTGAAAATCGCGTTCGTTTGACACGAGAGTTGTTGGAAGAGACTAAAGATGCTGTTGGAGACACATGTGCGGTTGCTTTTAGGTTTGCTGTTGATGAGCTTAAGGGTAAAGATGGAATGCAGTTCTTCGAAGAAGGTAGGGCGGTAGTTGAAATGCTGGCAGAGATTCCTGATCTATGGGACGTTAATGTTTCTGATTGGGCCAACGACTCTCAAACTTCTCGTTTTGAGCCAAATGAGGGATACCAAATCCCATATGTTGAGTTTGTAAAAAGCATAACAACAAAACCAGTAGTTGGTGTTGGAAGGCTTACTTCTCCCGACTTAATGGTCAGCCTTATTGAGCGCGGAGCTTTAGACCTTATTGGCGCAGCGAGACCTTCAATAGCAGACCCTTATCTTCCCAACAAAATTAAAGCTGGAAACACTGACCAAATAAAAGAATGTATTGGCTGTAATATTTGTGTTTCAAGTGACAATTTTGCAGTTCCAATTCGATGTACTCAAAACCCTACTATGGGGGAAGAGTGGAGAAGAGGCTGGGACCCGGAATCAATTAAACCTAAAAAGACAGACCAAAAAGTGCTTGTTGTTGGATCTGGCCCATCCGGATTAGAGTGCACTTTGCAACTGGCAAGGCGTGGCTATCATGTTACTTTGGCTGAGGCAGGCTCTAAGCTAGGGGGCAGAGTGCTTTTTGAAGCTGGCCTCAAAGGGCTTTCTGCCTGGAAACGAGTTGCTGACAACAGGCTTTATGAGATACAACAAAAAAATAATATAGAAATCTACAAAGAAAGTGAATTAACTTTTTCACATATAAATGAACTTGGAATAAATAATATATTCTTAGCTACTGGCTCTAGTTGGCGAAAAGACGGTGTTGGAAGAAGTAGAAGAAAATCAATTCAAGGCATGGAGTCGCTTAAGGTGCTTACCCCAGAAGAAGCGATAAAAGACAGTAAAAAATTAAAAGGCCCTGTTGTTGTTTATGATGATGAGCAGGGATACTTGGGAGGAGTTGTTGCAGACCATTTAAGCGCTGATCATCAGGTAATTTTTATCACCCCTGCAAGCATAGTGTCTCCGTGGACAGAGTCAACCTTAGAGCAAAAGAAGGTTCAAAAATCACTGCTTCTTAATGGTGTTAATATTATTTGCAATAAGTCTATAGAAAAGGCTGAAGGTCAAAGTCTTAATCTCCAATGTGTGTTTACTGGAAAGATATCACATGTTAAGTGTTCAGCAATAGTGATGGTTACAGAGCGCATTCCAAATACAACTCTTTACGATCAGTTGATCGGGCAAAACAATAGAATTGAAGGCGGCAAAAGAAAACACATCCAGTTAATAGGGGATGCTGAGTCGCCTGGCTTGATAGCAGACGCAGTTTTTTTAGGCCATCTTGCTGCGCAAAATTTTGAGGAGCCAGAGCAAGAAATACAAAAAGCTATGTTTATGCGCGAAATGCCAAGCCTTAAGTAAAGACAACACAGGGGAGGGTTAAAGCCTATTTCGCAATTGATTTTGTGCTTGTTTTAGAGTAACATTGCCCTCTTTTTGTATGGGCTTAAAAGTATGCGTAAAACGATTATTGCTGGAAACTGGAAAATGAACGCTAATAAAGGCTCTGTTAAGAGTTTAATTGGCGGAATATTGTCTGGGATGGACGGCGTTAATTCAGAGGTTTTGGTTTGCGTTCCTTTTCCATACTTGTCCCAGGTCGAGTCTTTAATAGAAGGTAGTAATTTAAAACTTGGCGCTCAAAACCTCAATATAAACTCATCAGGCGCATTCACTGGTGAAGTCAGTGCGGACATGATAAAAGACTTTGGCGCTAAACACGTTATCGTTGGACATTCTGAAAGACGAAGCCTATACGGCGAAACAAGCTCGGTTGTAGCAGAAAAAACTAAAGCCGCAATAGACTCTGGACTGACCCCACTTTTATGTGTTGGAGAGTCCTTAGAGCATAGAGAGGCTGGAAAAACTGAGGCGGTTGTTGAGGAGCAAATGAATGCTGTTATTGAGCTTCTTGGAATTGACTCTTTTCATAATATTATTGTCGCTTATGAGCCAGTATGGGCTATAGGAACAGGCATGACAGCAACACCAGAACAAGCACAAGCGGTTCATTTATTTATACGAAACCTTTTAGGCAAGAGTAGTGAAAACGTTGCTCAAAAAACACCTATACTATATGGTGGAAGCATGAATGCAGGCAATGCGGTTGAGTTAATTTCTTGTCCAGATATTGATGGTGGGCTAATTGGCGGAGCTGCACTTAAAGCAGAAGATTTTTTACAAATATGTAAGGCAGGTTAAATATGACATTTCAAATAATTTTAGTAATTCATGTATTGTTGGCTCTAGGCCTAGTTGGGTTAATATTAATACAGCACGGTAAGGGTGCAGATGCTGGCGCAGCATTTGGTTCTGGCGCAGCAGGATCAGTTTTTGGGGCTAGAGGCGCGCATTCATTTTTATATAAATTAACTGCAGTCTTGGCTATTGGTTTTTTTGTAACCAGCATAAGCCTTGCATATTTTGCTTCAAATGAAAGATCTGCAACAGACACAGACCAAAGCATTATGTCACAACCAACTATGAGCGATGATGCGTTTGAAACAGACACAAGCGAAATACCCAGCAATTAATTAAGGCCGTCGTGGTGAAATTGGTAGACACGCAGCCTTGAGGGGGCTGTAGCGCAAGCTGTGACGGTTCGACTCCGTCCGACGGCACCAAGGTTTTTAGTTTGCTCTCCTTAAATTTTCTTCGGAAACAATAAAAAACCTTAACCTGTGCTCTTTAGATTAGCCTTAAGTTGAGGGATAACAACAGGGTTTACTTGAGCTAATATTATTTCTTGCTTGCATAACATGTTATGTACAATCATCACTCTTGCTTAATTTCGACTTAATGAAGTTTACAAATATAAAAGTGCTTAAAGGAATAGGCTTAATGCTCCTAGGGATGTCACTTGTTCCTTTTTTAGATATTTTTGCCAAGCTTTTAAGTGAAGACTACCCAGTAACACAGGTTACATGGACGCGCTTTTTTTTCCATGCTATTTGGTTGTTGCCAATGATGGCCTGGCAAAAAGTTAAGTTGTTTTCAGTTCCTGAAAAACCTAGCCTGCAGTTTTTAAGAGGCCTGATGCTTACGCTAGCTACACTATTCTTTTTTGCAGCCATTGTAACCAACGACATTCCTGAAGCGCTTACGCTGTTATTCATCTCACCACTTGTTGTTGCAATCCTTTCGCCTTTTGTTTTAGGAGAGCGTTTTGATATATTTATTGGGGTGGGTGTTTTAATAGGATTTATAGGAGTTATCGTGGTTCTTCAGCCAGATAGTGAGCAGTTTGATCCGTCTCTATTGTTTGCCTTAATTGCTGGGTTTTGCTATGCTCTTTATATTATCATAACCAAAAAACTTTCTTTTCGTGCGCCACCAGTTTTGACTTTATTTTATTCTGCAGTCGTGGGCCTGCTAATAATGGCACCACTAGCAGCAGTTCAATGGGTAACACCTGATTTAAAGGCTGTATTAATGGGCGCAGCAATGGGATTTTTTGCTGCAACCTCGCACTTTATGATTATTAAAGCTTTTGAATTTGCTAGTGCATCAGAACTAAGCCCTTTTAATTATTTTGAAATCGTAGTTGCCATTATTTTGAGTTATTTGATTTTCGGGTTTGTGCCTAATATTCAAGCAGTACTCGGATTAATTATCATCATTCTTAGTGGCCTTTATGTTTCTTGGCGAGCAATGAAAAATAATCAAAATCAAGAAAACAAACAAGAGGCTTTAATAGAGCCTTTATAAGGCCACTATACCAACTCCGAAGCCATATTTTTGGAATTTCAGACATACTGTTTAATGCCTAACATATAATATGCGGGCTTTAAATCTCTTTTGTAGTCACTATATACCCCACATTGGAATTAACCTTAAAATATTATGAATTGGCGAACAAAAACTGAATTAAAAATAGAGCTTTTTTCTGATTGGCTTTTTGAAAATGCAAAGAAAACTATATTAATTATTTTTCTTCTTGTGGTGGCTCTTGGCTCACAATTACCATCTTTAAAGATTGATACAACTACCGAAGGGTTTTTACACAAGACTGACCCGATGCGAGTTGAGTACGACATATTTAGAGATCAGTTTGGTAGAGACGAAAAACTAATGATTGCCGTTAAAACTGGAAACATTTTTGATTTAAACTTCTTAAAGAAGCTTGACAGTTTCCATGATGCTTTAGAGAGCGAACTTCCAAATATTAAAGGCGTTGACTCTCTAATAAACGCTAGGAATACCTATGGAATTGAGGGCGAGCTAATTGTTGAGCCTTTAATCGACAGCCCTCCAGAAACCGAAGAAGCTTTATTCAAGCTTAAGGAAATAGTCACCAGTAACAGTCTTTATGAAAACTCACTTTATAGTGAAGACTTTACGATGACTACCGTTACTATAGACACAGAAACATACTCGAATAAAGGACTGTCGAATGAGTCAGATAGTTTAGAGTTTGACGATGGTCTAGAGTTTGACGATGGTCTAGAGTTTGACGATGGTCTAGAGTTTGACGATGATAGCTTAGGTGGACAAAGGGTGTATTTAACCGATGCTGAGAACGATGAAATAATTGCAAAAACTCAGCTTATCATGCAGCGTTTTGATGGAGAAGATTTTAAAATATACTTATCAGGCTCGGCGGCAATTGCGGGAATTTTTAAACAAGCCTTAATGAACGATTCAGTTGTTTTTATTAGCTTGATGATGGTAGTTATCATGGTTGTCTTGTTTGCTCTATTTAGGCGAATTTCAGGGGTGATATTGCCATTGGCTTGTGTATCTCTTACGCTTATAACCACCGTCTCGTTAATGTCCGTCTTTTCTGCCCCCTTCACAATGGCCACTCAAATTATGCCAACCTTTTTGTTGGCAGTTGTAACTAGCGCATCTATCCATTTACTGGCTGTTTTTTATAAGGACTTTGCTACAACAAACGACAAAAAAGCCTCTCTTAGATATGCAATGGGCCACTCGGGCCTGGCAATTATAATGACGTCTATTACTACTGCCGTTGGCTTGTGGTCTTTCTCTTTTTCTGGAGTTGCGCCCGTAGCAGATCTTGGTATTTTTGCAAGTAGTGGCGTAATGATTGGCCTAGTATTTACTCTTGTCTTTTTGCCTGCTTTAATATCAATAACTAAGGTTAGTACAGTTAACATGAGTACTGATAATAACGGCCAAACTCTAATGGACAGAGCCCTTGTTGGCATAAGTGTGTTTGCAACTGGACGCCCTAAGCTGATAGTTTCAGTAAGCACTGTGTTAATAATTTGTGCGGCTATAGTTGCAGCTCAGCTAAGGTTCTCACATTTTCCGCTCCAATGGCTTCCTGAGGACAACTTTGCGCGCATTGCAACTGAGGCAGTCGATGAAAATCTGAAGGGCTCCCTTACGCTTGAAGTTATTATTGATACTGGAGAAACAAATGGCCTTTATAACCCAGAGCTTTTAAGAGTAATTGATGACGTTTCTCAAAATATAAATTCCATCTCAACCGGAAACATGTTTGTTGGTAAAGTCATTAGCTATATTGACGTTATTAAGGAAACAAATAGAGCGCTTAATGAAAATCGTGAAGAGTATTATGCTATTCCTGATGATCCTGACTTGATTGCTCAGGAGTTCTTGCTTTTTGAAAGCAGTGGTAATGATGACCTTTCGAGCCTTGTAGATGCAAATTACTCTAAAGCTCGACTAACATTAAAAACCCCTTTTATTGACTCACTCGAGGCCAATATTTTTATAGACAGTGCACAGGTATACCTAGACCAAAAGTTTGGCCCTCTTGCTAAAGTTACTTTCACAGGCATTGGAACTTTGATGACCGTAACTTTTGAAGAGGCAATTTATAGTAGTGCGTTTAGTTATGTCCTAGCATTTTCACTGATTACTCTACTTATGGTTCTATTAATAGGCAACTTAAAAATCGGCCTTATTAGTATGATTCCAAATATTTTGCCTATAATTTTTCTTTCAACAATTATGGTTGTTTTTAAAATGCCTCTTGATATGTTCACTTTATTAATTGGTGCAATAGCGCTTGGACTTGCTGTTGACGATACCGTTCACTTTATGCATAACTTTAGAAGGTATGAGCTTAAGTATAATGATGTTGATAAGGCGGTAAGGCTTACATTGCTTGGAACTGGAAGAGCCATTACATTGACATCAATAGTTCTTGCTCTTGGTTTCCTTGTGCTGACCTTTTCTCAAATGAATAACATGTTTGACTTTGGTGTTTTGACAGCTAGTGCAATTTTAGTTGCTGTTTTGGCAGACTTTTTCTTGATGCCTGCCATAATGAAGTTAATTATTAAAGATAAGACAAGTATGTAAATATTGTAATTTTAATTATAAAAAAAAGGCGCCTAAGGCGCCTTTTTTGAAGAGTTTTAAATTTAGCCTTGGGCCTGAGCCATAACCTCTTCAACAAAATTATCTTCTTTTTTCTCTATGCCTTCACCAACTTCATAACGAATAAAAGACTCAACTTCTGAATTTTTAGATTTCACTAAAGCACCAACAGTAGTGTCTGGGTCTTTAACAAAAGACTGGCCATAAAGAGTAACTTCATTGACAAATTTTTTCATTCTGCCAACGATCATTTTTTCAATAATATTATCAGGCTTGCCACTTTCTTTTGCTTGCTCAATAAAAATTGCCCTTTCTCTTTCAAGAAGCTCAGTTGAGAGCTGGTCTTCACTAACACATTCGGGCTTTGAGGCTGCAATATGCATAGCAACATCTTTTGCAAGCTCTGCGTCATTTGATGACAACACTGTAAGTACAGCAATTCTTTCACCATGCTTGTATGCGCCTAAAACTCCGCTTTCAGTGCTGACAATTTGAACCCTTCTAACTGAAACATTTTCACCAATTTTAGCAATTATTTCTTCTCTGGCCTGGTCAACAGTAACGCCTGAGTCTAGTTTTTGCTCTAAAAAGGCTTCAACAGATTCTGGTTTATTCTTTAATGCTAGGGCGCCTAAAGTGTCAACAAATTCAATAAAGGCCGACCCCTTAGTTACAAAGTCTGTCTCAGAGTTAACCTCAAGAATTGCAGCATGCATCTTGTCTTCACTGATAGTAACATTTACAAGCCCTTCAGAGGCCACACGTCCAGCTTTTTTTGCAGCTTTTGCTGCTCCAGATGCGCGCATTAAATCTATTGCCGCCTCCAAATCTGCATTGGTCTCAACTAATGCTTTTTTGCAGTCCATCATGCCTGCACCAGTTCTTTCTCTTAGTTCTTTAACTAAAGCGGCTGTAATTGCCATAACTCTCTCCTATATATACTCTGTATAGCTATTTATTCACTATCTGCTTTCTTAGCAGCAGGCTTCTTTTCTTCAGCAGCAGCTTCAGTCTTAGCAGCAGGCTTCTTAGCAGCAGGCTTCTTAGCAGCAGGCTTCTTTTCTTCAGCAGCAGCTTCAGTCTTAGCAGCAGGCTTCTTAGCAGCAGGCTTCTTTTCTTCAGCAGCAGGCTTCTTTTCTTCAGCAGCAGCTTCAGTCTTAGCAGCAGGCGCAGATTTCTTAACTGCAGCTT
>Ga0209711_10000953_pt1 | contig 29244 bp, 23 predicted proteins | sample ArcticOcean_MG_C_7_FD_187441 | JGI IMG/M metagenome (GOLD analysis project Ga0209711, IMG submission 187441) | Marine microbial communities from western Arctic Ocean - ArcticOcean_MG_CB11_88 (SPAdes) (version 2) | ecosystem: Environmental > Aquatic > Marine > Oceanic | place: Arctic Ocean...
TGCAAGAGGGAGAGGAAATTCCAGACCTTGTCCTTTGCGTCCTCGACGCCTCGAATCTCGAGCGCCACCTCAATCTCTTACTGCAGGTCATCGATCTCGGCTACCCGGTGATCGCCGCTCTCAACAAGATCGATCAAGCGGAAGCACAGGGACTTCGACTCAACCCGACCGCGCTCACCGAAACTCTCGGGGTTCCCTTTGTCCCTCTTTCCGCACTCACCGAAAAAGGCTTCGTGGCACTAAAGCAATCGCTGCGCTTTCCCTTCCCCGCGCCTGGCGATCGACACTGGCACGGATCGCACGCGGTCGAAGAATCTCTCCGCTCTCTCGAAAAGGTCGCCACCGAAGCAGGACTCGAACGTCCCGCCGCTCACGCCCTCCAGCTTCTCTCCGATCCCAGCTACCAAGACTCGGACCATTTGCCCGAGGCGCTTCGCGAAGCGGCAAAAAAGGGATCCCAACTCGCAGGAGAAATTTCCCAGGTCCGTGGAGAATTTGTCCACCGTGCGGTCGAAGCAGGCCTGCGTCGACCCGACGAAAAATCGCTTCAACTCACCGATAAGATCGACGCCTACGCGCTTCACCGTTTCTGGGGATGGGGCTTTTTCTCCGCCATCATGCTCACTGTTTTCTGGAGCATTTTCCGTTTTGCCGAAATTCCCATGGGCCTCATCGAAGAAGCCCAGGGCGCGCTCGGCAACTGGTTTGGCAGCTTTTTCGCCGAAGGCGATTTCCGCAGCCTGCTCGTCGATGGAGTCATCGGCGGGGTCGGAGCGGTCGTCGTCTTTCTCCCGCAAATCCTCCTCCTTTTCTTCTTCATCAGTCTGCTTGAAAGTAGTGGTTACATGGCGCGCGCCGCCTTCCTCATGGACAGCGTGATGAGTCGCGTGGGCCTCTCGGGAAAGTCCTTCCTCCCACTCCTCTCCGGTTATGCCTGTGCCATCCCCGGCATCATGGCCACTCGCAGCATTCCCAGTGCCAAGGAACGACTCGCGACTATCCTCATCCTCCCGTGGATGTCCTGCACCGCCCGCCTTCCCGTCTATCTCCTGCTCGTGCCCCTGCTCGTTTCGGGCACCGGAGCGCAAACGCTCACTCTTTTCGCGATCTACGCCTTGGGCACCATCACCGCCCTCCTCGCCGCAAAATTCCTCAAGCCGCGACTCGGCCCCGCCGAAGCTCCGCAATTCATGCTCGAGCTTCCGCCCTACCAGAAACCCGACTGGGGCTTCATCCTCCGACAAGTTTGGGACCGCGCCTTTTCCTTCCTAAAAAAAGCAGGGACGCTCATTCTCGGAATCTCGATCCTGCTCTGGTTCCTCGAAACTTATCCCAAATCGGATTCCGCCGACCCAGCGGACCAGCGCGAAGCCTCCTTCATGGGCATGGCTGGAAAGGTGATCGAACCGGTTGTCAAACCCCTCGGCTGGGATTCACGCACCGGAACCGCCATGCTCACCTCCTTCGCCGCCCGCGAAGTCTTCGTGTCCTCGCTCTCGATCTCCTACGCAGTCGATGAAGAGGCAGACGGCGCTGAAGACAAACTCCGCGACCGCCTTGCCTCCGCCAAAAAACCCGACGGTTCTCCCCTGTTCACACCGCTGGCCATTCTTTCGCTTCTCATCTTTTACATCTACGCCCTCCAGTGCCTCCCCACTACCGCAGTGGTAAAACGTGAGACCAACTCCTGGAAATGGGCCCTCGCCCAACTTGGAGGAATGACCCTCTTCGCCTACCTCGCCGCCCTTGCAGTCTTCCAAATCGGCTCTTTATTCTAGCGATGAATTGGCAAACTCCCGCAGCAATTGGCATCGTTTTCATCGCTCTGTTCTTCCTGGTGCGAGGAAGCGCAAAGAAAAAAGGATGCGGTGGAAGCTGCGACTGCGGGAAAGATGAGGGTTCTCAGAAAAAATCTGAGAGAATCTGTCTTTAAAAAACTCTAATTAGCTCAACCCTGAGAAGAGACTTTTGAACACAAATTTTTCCGAACTTTTGGAAACGCTTTGATTGGAACCTTACTGCACAGATTTCGCTAGCGATGAAATCTTTACAGAGCTCCGCTTGCACCCCCCCAAACCTGTGCTTTCTTCGACAGTGAAATTTCTTCTCCTCCCACTCCTTGCTCTCGTCTCCTCCTGCTCCCTTCCAGCTGAGGACGCAACCGACCCGCCAACCTACGACGACGAAGCGTCTCTTCCCGAAGGTTGGCCCAAGCCCGGACCCTACAACGAAGTCTCCGAGAAAGAATACCCCGCCTACCGCGCAGCCTTCACCGATGGAAAAGGCTCCATGACTTCATTCTGGAGGCTCTTCGGCCACATCAAAAAGAATGACATCCCGATGACCGCTCCCGTGGAAATGGCGATGAAGGTAGAAGAAGAAGGTAAAATGAAAATGGCTTCGATGGGCTTCCTCTACCAAAACACCGGGGTCGGTGAGATCGGCAAAGACGGTGAAAAGATCGAAATTCGCGACATCCCCAAAGAAAAAGTCCTCAGCTACACTTGGATGGGCGGACGAAACGACAAGAGCCTCAAAATCGCAAAAGCTGCTCTGGAGGCGGCCCTTGCCGAGAAAAATCTCACCTTAAAATCTTTCCGCCTCCTCGGCTATAACGGCCCGGGAACTCCTACAAAAAAGCGCACGCACGAACTTCAGGCGCTCCTGAAGTAGAATTCTCTTCATTCCTGTTTGGGAAGCTTGTCCTCCCAAATGTGGAGTTCGTAACCCGGCCCCAAGCCTCCGATCTCTTCGAGAAGCTGCGCACACTCAGAGCGCCACTCGGCGTAATTGGGGGCTTGCCATTTTCCAGAACTGCGTGGAAAAATGAGGTAGGTCACCGAGACGTCTGAAACAGGACGATTATAGGGTGTGGCACTGCTGTTTAATTCTTTCGCGAGACGCAGGCTCCCTTCGCCCACCTTGAAGGTCGGCCCTCCGTCCCCCACAATCGCAGGATAGGCCTTCTTCCCGTGAATGACGCAAACGTAGTCACCCACATTCGGCCCGTAGGGATCGTCGCGGTCTTTGATAAAGTTCACCGGAATGACGACGAAGGGATCATACTCGGCGATCAGGAAAGAGCGATTTTGCATATCCTCGATCCCCCTCCGCAGCATCTTGATGCGGTCCCGCAGCCAGACCTTCCGCGTCGACGTCGTCGCCGGATCGGCCAGCTCTTTATTTGCAGCCTCGACCCGCGTTTTCCAACCGGTAGCCATCGGATTTCCCACCGCACCCGTCTTAGGCCAGCCGTAGCTTGTGAAGGGTTGATAGTGAGTCGAATTGACAATTTTATCCGGCATTTGAGCAAGGCGATCGCCATCCGATCCGTCGGCCACAACGTCCATGTCACTTTGCATCAGAAACACCATCCGCTTCGTCACCGGGTGCTCCATTTGCAGCATCGTCTGACAATCGTAGTAATTGTGCTTCGACAGGAGTTCATCTAATTGGGAAGCACTTGCCTGAAGACGCTCCGCTTTATTCTGATAAAGAGTGGAGTAAAAATGCGAGACTTTGGCCGTTTCCAAAAGTCGCGGCAATCCGGGGAGCATGTCGCTCAAATTTGGATTCACCTTCTGAACCTCCTCCACCGTGATCGCTGCTTTAGGCTCCGCTAAAACCAGCATGAAGTTCGCAGCATAAGAGCCGGGTCGCTCGCGTTCCGCCGAGGCCAACCCACCTGGCTCAAGCGTCACCCCTGATTTAAAATCGAAACCGCTGGAAGTCCGGGCGATATCTATCCCCTTCTCCACTTGGTAGTAGCTTCCTTTGGGAACGACAATTTTTTCGATCACGCGGTCCTCATAGATTACCCTGGTTTCGACTTTGGGAGGCAATTCCACCGGATCAGGAGATGAGGAAAGACCCAATTCTCGCCGCACCTTCTCAGGAAAAGGACTCAGAAACAGAAGCACTAACGCGAAAGAAAGCACCAACAAAAGAAAAGTCAGCCAGGGAAAGGAACGTTGGGAAGCTCGAGAGCGGACGCCGTCGAGTTCGTAGGGATCAGGTCGTTGTGCCATGGGGAGGTCGGGAGGTTAGCAAATCTCTCGAACGGCTCAATTCCCGAACATTATTTTTCCTCCACCTCAACACAACCCGTCCAGTGATCGAGCTGCGACAAAAGTCCTATCGCGTCCCGCAGTCCCCTCAAACGACAATCTCCGAGCGAACTCATTCCCATCGTCCCCTCCGAAACAAGAGCCTCGGACACAAGCAAAGGCAGATAGGCCTGCCGGGTGAAGCTTTCGATCCGTGACGCGAGATTCACCGCATCCCCCAAGACGGTAAAGTCTGCCCGACTCCGACAACGCCCTTATCTACAAAGGCTGGCTCGTTGCCGTCTACCTCCGCGGTTATCCGCGTCGTCGCCGCCGGGGCCAACAGCAGCTTCCAAAGCCCGTAATGGCCCGCCCACTTCACCAGCGTCATCGGAGTAGGAGCTGACGCCTTAAATCGTAAATCCCTCCAGCGCCAACGCGGCTTCCTCATCAAACTCGCCATCGGAGGACAGGAAGAACAAGCGCTTTGGCCCGGAAGTCCCACCCGCGAAGTCATGGGCTCGTCCTTCGCAGCCCCTTGGGGCCACCGCCCTTCTAGCAAGACTCCTTTCGGTCTATCCAGAACTCTCCCCGGCAGTCGTAAAATCGCTCCTCATCGAAATTGCTGAAGAATAGACGAATTCTGTCTTGCCAAGAATGCCAAGATCACTCAGCTTCCCGCCGACCTCACAGTCGGCGGGGAGTAGCTCAGCTTGGTAGAGCGCTGCGTTTGGGACGCAGATGTCGCAGGTTCGAATCCTGTCTCCCCGACCACTAACTAGGCTTTTTGCAGCCTGTTGGTAGAGATAAGGGTTCCTTCATTCTCGTAATGACGATTGAGTGAAACAGAGTCTCCACCACTTCCCGTCGTTTGGACGCTGTGATTTTTTATAAAGAAGAGGCAAAAACCCAGCCTACCCCGATAGCAATGGGCTGATTGATCGTTGACCCGTGATCAATCCAAAGCACCACAAGGGTATTCTCAGCCAAACCATTCCTTTCCAAGGCCTCCATCACCCGTCCGATTTGCGCATCAATATAGCTGATACAGGCATAATAGGCATGCTTCGTCTCCCGCTGATTCGCTTCCGAGAAGCCCCCCTTTTTCGGCTGATTAGTATAACGCCGCTTTTCTCCCGAACCATGCTCCGCCATCGTGGGTGCCCCTCTCGGCCACTCCTGATGCTCCGCAAGCTCGATCTCCGACCGCTCATAAAGATCAAAATATTTCTTCGGCGCAACGTAAGGCGAATACGGCTTGATAAACCCCACCGCTAAAAAAACGGCTCCTCCTTTTTCTTCCCAAAACCATCGAGATATTCCACCGCCCGCTTTGCCACTTGTCCGTCATAAAGCACATCATCCTCGGTATAATAGTGGCACGGTCCCGGTCGAAAAGCCGGCACACTCTAACTCTCCGGATCACCCATCACATCCCACTTCGGAGCCATCCCTCTCTTTCAACCCCCTTCCACAATGCCACCTCTCTGGTCCCACCAACAAACCAAATCTCCCCGCCAAAGTCCGCCGCAGCCTAAAAGGCGAAGGAGGAAACCAAGCCCCCTCAATCAGGCTGTTCATCTTCAAATCTCAAATTTCATTCCCTTTCTTCTCCTTGTCACCCCAACTCATCCTGCCACGCTTCCCCTTATGTTTCGAGTTTCCATCTTTGGGTTTCTTATTTGTTTAGTATTTAGCGTTTCAGATTTAGGATTTGCTGCGCAGCAGCCCCACATCATCCTCGTCATGGCCGATGACCAAGGCTACGGCGACTGCGGCTACACCGGTCACCCTTTCGTCCAAACTCCCCACCTCGACGACATGGCCAAGCACTCCGTCGTCTTCAACAACTTCCACGCCGCCGCTCCCGTCTGCTCCCCCACCCGCGCCGCCGTCCTCACCGGCCGCCACCCCATCCGGACCAACGTTCCCAACCACGGCCATTATCTTCGCCCTCACGAAATCACCATCGCCGAAGCCCTCAAAAAAAACGGCTACCTCACCGCCCATTTTGGGAAATGGCACATCGGCTCCGTCCAAAAAGAAAGTCCCACCAGCCCCGGCGGCCAAGGCTTCGACCACTGGCTCACCGGCCTCAACTTCTTCGACCGCGACCCCTACCTTTCTCTCAACGGCACCCACAAACAACTCAAAGGCCAAGGCTCCGTCATCACGATGGATCACGCCATCGACCATCTGAAAAGACACGCCACTACCAAGCCCACCTTCACCGTCATCTGGTTCCCCTCACCCCACGATCCCCACCGCGAAACATCCTCAAAACCCGAGCTCTACAAAGGCAAACCGCACGCCGGTTATTTCCAGGAAATCACCCTCCTTGATGAGCAAGTCGGCCGACTCCGCCAAACCCTCCGCGACCTAAAGATCTCCGACGATACCCTCCTCTGGTACACCTCCGACAACGGCGGTCTCGTCAAAGAATCCTCCGGCGGCCGCGAGCGAAAAGGCTCCGTCTACCAAGGCGGCCTCCGCGTCCCCTCCCTCATCGAATTCCCTACCCGCTTCAAATCAAAAACAATCTCCACTCCAACCATCTCCTCCGACATCTATCCCACCATCCTCGCCCTCACCGGAACCAGCGTCGAGAACCAACCCCGCCTCGATGGCATCGACCTCACCCCCTTCATCGATGGCAAGACCACCAAGCGCCCTAAACCTATGGGCTTCTGGCATCATTTCACCAACGGCCAAGCCACCTACAGCGATCGCTTCATCAAGCAACTCATGGAAGCCCAACAAGCGGGCAAGGAAACCCCACTCCCCAATCGCCTCCTCAAAAACGTCAACGACTTCCCCTCCTACCCCAAAGACGCCTATAAAAAAGCCCACGCCGCGCTCACAGATTGGCCCTACAAAATCCACGCCATCTACCTCAAAAAGAAAACCACCTGGGAACTCTACAACCTCAAAAAGGATCCCATGGAAACAACCAACCTCGCCACAGAAGACCCCGACCGCCTCGCCGATCTAAAATCAAAACTCACCACCTGGCAACAATCCGTCCTCCGCTCCCACGAGGGCAAAGACTACTCAAAAAAACAATAATCTCCCTATTCAACTAATTCCCCCTGCTGCCCTGCGTGAGACATTCTTCCCCTCTGGTCTCATTTCCCACCAACATTTCCAGTTCGCAGCCCAAAATCTTCTCCATAGTCTGGAAAACAGATTTCCCATGAACCTTCCCGACTCCAAACAGCGCATCGCCCAGCTCAAGCATCTCCAAGCTTGGGAAACACACTCCGCCCGACTACTCGGCGGCTGGCTTCCCGCCATCCGACTCTGGGAAGCGAAGCACGAAGTCGGCCTTCACCTTTGGCAGGATCTCGAAACCTCTCGCGAAATCCGCACCCGTCTCTGGGAACTCCGAGTCAATCGCCCCGACACCGCCGCCGTAACCGCCGGCGTGCTTCCAGCCATTCAAATTCTTGCAAGCGCCCAATACGACTTCGAACTCATCGCCGGAATCTATCTCGGCGTCAAACAAGCCCTCGCTCAAGCTTACCGCGACTATCTTGCCAAAACCCACACCACCTGGGACGCCCCGTCCATCGACATTCTCACCCGCGCCGCTTCGCAAAAAGAATCCCAAATTGAATGGGCCGAGGCCTACCTCCAGCAGGTTGCTTACAAAGAAACCGATCAGCATCTTGTCCAGCGCTGGACCACCTTCACTCGCGAACTCATCGACGCCACCGGATCCGTCACGGGCGAAAATCCCTCCATCGCCCTGCCCACTCCTCCTCCGGGATATTCTTCCCGCCTTCCCTTCGGCGAAGCCAGACGCGACTCCCGCTTTAAAGTCCAACTCCAGGGATTCGAGCGTCCTCCCGTCGAAGACACCGATGCCCACACGCTCTGGCAATTCGTTTCCTACACCATGGAAATGCAGGCCGCCGAAACCCTCGGTTCCGTCCTCTGGGAAGTCGATGGAATGGACTGGGAATTCTATTACGACATCGCCCGCCACTGTCACGACGAATGCCGTCACTGCAAAATGGGCGAAGAACGCGTCCGCGAACTCGGCCATGAGATTCACGAGTTCCCCCAGTTCGTCGGAAACTACGCTTGGCGCCAAATCTACGACCCCATGCGACGCTACGCCATGCTCACCTACATCATCGAGCAGGACTCTTTCGCCCTCAAACACGAGACCTATAAAAACTACGTCCAGCTCAACGACCACGCCTCCGCCGAAGCGATCCTCTACGACATCATCGACGAAACCATGCACGTCCGCTGGGGCACCAAATGGGTCGGCAAACTCATGGAGCATCAAAAGGAGACCCTTTCCCTCGACGACATCATTTCCGAATGTCGCCAAGCCGTCCTCGATAACTCCCTCGCTCCTGCCCAGCGATCTTCTGCAAAAAAGTGAATGGCGCAAATCCTCCCTTTCAACCTTGTATCCCCCCCTAATTGATCCTAAAAAAGACCAATGAAAAAAAATTTTCTTCAAAGCCTCTCCAAATTACCCAACTCCTCACGACGCGAATTCAAAAGGGAGAACAGACAACTGCTCTTCCTTCCGAACGAGTTCTGGCAGAAGAATACCTTGTGAGCCGAACCTCGATCCGTTCGGCCTTGGATATCCTCGAAGAAAAAAACATCATTTCGCCACCGGAGAGCACTCGAAGGCAGACATCCTCATCTTCAGCAACATCGACACCCCAAATGCCACCCGCGAAAACGGGACCGTCTGGGCCTACTTCGATGGCGGAAAAACTTGGCCCATCAAACGCCTCATCCTCCCCGGCCCCAGCCGCTACTCCGCCCTCATCGCTGGCCGCCCCGGCACCTCCTCAGAGGGCTTCATCTACCTCCACGGGGAGAACATCGCCAGCAAATCATCTTCGAAAAAGCTCATCTCCGACCTCTCCCAAAACCTCCAAAAAAATTGGACCGAGCCCCTTCCCTCGAAGTCCACCTTCCGCTTCGATCCCAAGACCTACAACTGGACCGCGAAATAGGTTCTTGTCAGAGCGGCACCCTTTTCACCAATCTCCAAAATGCCGATTGATCTCCGCAGCGATACCGTCACCCGTCCCACTCCCGAGATGCTGGCAGCGATGGCCTCGGCAGAAGTGGGCGACGACGTCTTCGGCGACGACCCCACCGTCATCCGACTCGAAAAGCTCGCCGCTTCTTTGCTCGATAAGGAAGCCGGGATATTTGTCCCGAGCGGAACGCAAAGCAATCTCTGCGCCCTCCTCACCCATTGTCAACGCGGCGACGAATACCTCGTCGGACAAAGCGCTCACGTCTACCTCTTCGAAGGCGGCGGCGGCGCGGTATTCGGCGGCATCCAACCACAGCCGATCGATCAGGAAGAGGACGGCACCCTAGATTTAGAAAAACTCGCAAGCCTCGTGAAGCCCGATGATTTTCACTACGCGCGCACCCGCTTGCTCTGCCTCGAAAACACCACTTGGGGCAAAGTCCTCCCGATGGAGTATCTTGCAAAGGCGCGACAATTCGCCGACGAGCATGGCCTCGCGCTGCACCTCGATGGAGCTCGCATCCTCAACGCTGCAATCGCCTTGGGAAAACCTGCCGCCGATATTGCCAAACCCTTCGACTCCGTCTCCCTATGTCTCTCAAAAGGCTTGGGTGCACCCGTCGGATCGGTCCTCGTTGGCTCTGCCGATTTTATCAAACAAGCCAAGCGCTGGCGAAAAATGCTGGGCGGAGGAATGCGACAGTCCGGCCTCCTCGCCGCCGCCGGAATCCATGCCCTCGAAAACCACGTTGAGCGCCTCGCTGAAGATCATCAAAACGCTTCCCTTTTGGCCGAAGGACTTGCCGCCCTTGAGCACATCCAAGTCGACCCCGTCCAAACAAACATGGTCTTTGCCACCATCGACGACGCAAAATTACCAGCACTCCTCGACCACCTCAAAAGGCAAAAAATTCTTGCGGCCGGATACACCGGAGAGAAAGTGCGCCTCGTCACCCACCTCGGAATCACCGCAGCAGATATCGAAACCGCCCTCGCCGCCTTTGCCGAAGGACTGGCTTAGTTTCCCCTCTTCAACCTATGAACACTCCATCGCTCCCAGCCCTAATCCTCGCCCTCACTCTTCCCTTAGCTGCTCAGTCCACTAGCGAAGTCCATTCCGAAAAAACGATCACTAAAATCGCCTTCGGCTCCTGCAATAACCCCCGCGACAAAACCCCGGCCATCTTCAACGCCGTCATCGCTAAGCAGCCCGATGTCTTTGTCTTCCTCGGCGACAACATCTACGGCGACACCAAGGACATGGACGTCTTGAAGAAAAAATACCAGGAACTCGAAGCAGTGGAAGACTTCCGCAAGCTCCGCGAATCCACCACCATGCTCGCCACCTGGGACGACCACGACTTCGGCACCAACGACGGAGGAAACACCTACCCAAAGCGAAAAGAATCCCAGCAGATCTTCCTCGATTTCTTCAAAGACCCAGCCGACTCACCACGACGCACACGCGAGGGTATCTACGCCTCCTACTCCTTCGGTGAAAAAGGAAAGACCTGCCAAATCCTCGTCCTCGACACCCGCTACTTCCGCGACCTCATCCCCAGAGCAAAAGAACACAGCGGCGGAGTCGGATGGTATGGCCCCACCAAGGACACTTCCAAAACTCTGCTTGGAGAAACCCAGTGGAAATGGCTCGAAGCCCAACTGCAAATTCCTGCCGACCTCCGCATCATCGCCAGCAGCATCCAGATGATCTCCTACGAAAAAGGAATGGAGAATTGGGGCAATGTCCCCCACGAACAAAAACGCCTCTTTGGCCTCCTCAAAAAACACAAAGCCCATCACACCGTCGCAATCTCCGGCGACGTCCACTTCGCCGAGCTCTCGAAAACCAACATCGACGACTACCCCTTCTACGATCTCACCAGCAGCGGCCTCAGCCACACCCACAAAGGCTGGGCCATGGCCGCTAATTCATTTCGAGTCGGCAAGTCCCACTACGAACTCAACGCCGGACTCATCGAAATCGATTGGGAGAAAAAATCCCTCTCCCTTAACGTCTTCAACGGAAAGGGCAAAAACCTCATCGAACACCCGATCAAATTTGGCGAACTGACTTTTTCTGAATGATCAGGATCCTCTCCCTACTTTTCCTATCTGCCCACTTTCTCGGCGGAGCCGAAAAACCGAATATCATCGTCATCGTCGCCGACGATCTTGGCTCCGGTGACCTCGGCTTCACGGGCAACCCAAAGATCAAGACTCCCAATCTTGATCCACTCTCCAAAGGCGGAACCTCCTTCTCCCACTTCTATTTCCCCGCCCAAGTCTGCTCTCCCTCGCGCGCTGCCACCATCACCGGAAGAATGCCGCACCGCCACGGCCTCTATAGCTTTATCGGCGGAAGCTCCGGCAAGCTGAGCCACCTTCCTAAATCCGAAATCACCATCCCTCAGCTTCTCCGCAAGAACGGCTACCAAACCGCCCTCGACCCCCTCCCGTCAATCGATCCCATCGCCCAATGGACCTTCGATCAACCCGGTGCGGGCTCTCTGACAGGCAGGGCCAAAATCGAATCCAACTCTCTCATCCGCCCGGAATACCCTACCTTTCCGGCAAAAAACAAGTCCCTCGCCCTTCCCGGACATCCCGCAGCCTGGCGCGTCCGCGAGTCAGATCTTCCCGTTTCCTCTTCGCTCCGCTTTACGAATGGCGAATCCATTACCATTGAAGCTTGGGTTTCTCTCAATTCCATCTCCTCGAATTCCTTCGCATACCTCATTGGCAAGGGACGGAACAAGACCAAAACCTTCACACCCGAAAACCAAAACTGGGCACTCCGTCTCAAAGGCGACAAAGGATACGCTCTCCCCACTTTCCTCTTCCGCTCCGCCGGCGCAGAGTCGAACTACCATCGCTGGACGGCATCCGAAGGCCTCGACGCCGATGGCGCTTGGCACCATCTTGCCCTCTCCTACACCTTCGGGAAGCCCGAATCCATTGTCGCCTACATCGATGGCACCCGCATCACTCAAGGGAGTTGGGATCTGGGCGGAAAAACAACCCGTCCCCCTGTCTCCGACGCCGACGACATCATCATCGGGACCGGCAATGGCGGTTCCGCCGCAAACCAATTGAATGGTGCCATCGATCAGATCGCAATCTACCGCGTGCACCTCTCCAAGAAACTCCTCATCTCACGGTATCAACATCTCGCTCCGCCTTCGGCCATCGATCCCAATAAAATCCCAACGGACACCGTCCTCGTCGAGATTTGCGAGCAAGGAGTCCCCGGAGGCAAGGCTTGGCCCAAGCAGGACCCCCGCGCTAGCGAATCGTTCACCCGCCCCCATTTCGCCCTCCCTTCGCTTCCCTATCGCTATGTCGCCACCGGCGTCCGCGGCGATCGCAAGCAACCCTTCCTCCTTCGTGCCACCTCAAAAGTGATCCTCCCCGCCGGAACCCATCGCTTCCTCCTCCGAGGGAGAAACTCCGCCCGCCTCGTCATCGACAACAAGAGGATCATTCAAACAGGTTTCACCCCCCCCTCCGAAGGAGCCCTTGGATATACCAAAGACCAGGACGATTTCCTCAATCCCGGAGATCCCCATTTCCGCTTCGTCACTCCAGGCAATGAAGAAGGCCTCGCCACCTTCACCACTAAAGGAGGACAACACCTCATCTCCATTCAGCAACTTATCGGAAGCGGCGGTAATCGCCCCGAACCCGGTGAGTTCGTCGTCGCTCTTTCCCTCGAAGGTTCCTCCGACTGGCACCTCCTCACTCCGACTGACTCTCCCCTCGCCTACACCGACGAAATTTTTCCCACCTTCAAAAAGGAGCACACCCTCTGGGTCAAACAAACCAACCTTAAGCGCCGCACCACCCTCTTAAAAAAACACGCCCCCTACTGGGCCAAGCGCCGCGAAGCAGCTCAATCCTATCTCGCTTCACTTGAAACAATCGCTCTTCCGGCAGCGGCTGAAGGTCTTCCGGCAAATAATCAAGTCGATCATTTTCTGAACGCCCGAATCCAAAAAGCCACCTCGCAAATCAAAGAACACAAACCCGGACAAATTCACTTCTACCAACAGATCTTGCCCATTCTCAAAGCGAAATGCTTTTCCTGTCACCAGGGCGAAAAAACAAAAGGCGACCTTGACCTCTCCACTCTCGCCTCGGCCCTCGAAGGTGGCGAATTCGACGGCCCTGCCCTCACTGGAGGACACCCAGAAAAGAGCGCGCTCTTCGCACGCATCACCACCGGAGACGAAGAAGAGCGCATGCCACCGAAAGGCGACCTCGTCACCCCGAAAGAGCAAGCCCTCATCAAGACATGGATCACCCAAGGATCCCAATGGCCGGAATTCAATGTCGACCGCATTCATCTCACCGAACAAAGCGACGATCTCACCTTCCTTCGCCGCGTCTCACTCGACACCATCGGCCTCCCACCCTCACTCATAGAGATCCAAAACTTTCTCTCTAACAAATCTCCCGACCGACGCGCTCGGGAAATTGACCGACTCCTTGCCGACCCGCGCTGGGCCGACAACTGGATGGGCTACTGGCAGGACATCCTCGCCGAGAATCCCAACATCCTCAACCCAACGCTCAACAACACCGGCCCCTTCCGTTGGTGGCTTTACGAGTCCCTTCTCGATGAAAAACCACTCGACCTCATGGTCACCGAACTCATCCGCATGCAGGGCAGTCCAAAGCTCGGCGGACCGGCCGGTTTCGAACTCGCTTCACAAAATGATGTCCCCATGGCCGCGAAAGGTCTCGTCCTCAGCTCGGCATTTTTGGGAGTGCAAATGAAGTGCGCCCGCTGCCACGATTCGCCTTCCCACAAGTCCCTTCAAAAGGACCTCTTCGAACTCGCCGCTCTCCTCAATCGCGAACCAATCACGGTGCCCAAGACCAGCAGCGTCTCGCTCGAAATCCTCAGCAAAGGAGGACGCAAACCCTTAATCGAAGTCACTCTCAAGCCCGGATCCAAGGTCGCGCCAGCCTGGCCCTTCAAAGAGTTCATCAACCCCGATATCGGCCATCAACTCGCGGAAAACCCGTCCGACACCCGCGACCTCCTCGCGGCACTCATCACCGCACCACAAAACGAACGCTTCGCCCAGGTCATGGCCAACCGTCTCTGGCAACAAATCATGGGCCGCGGCCTTGTCAAAGCACCCGGGGATTGGGAAAAATCCGCTCCCGGTCATCCACACCTCCTCCGCTGGTTGGGTCACGAACTTGTGGGCAGCAACTACAGCCTGAAACACCTCGCCCGACTCATCCTCAACTCACACGCCTACCAACGTGCCAATGATCATTCCCTCAAGGAAACATCGCCTCTCTTTACCTCGCCAGCTCCACGCCGACTTCGAGCTGAACAAATTGTCGACTCCCTCTTCCACGCCACCGGGAAACCTTTCCGCACCGAAGAAATGAACATCGATATCGATGGCCGACGTCCCCTCACTAGCAGCATCTCTCTTGGTCAACCGCGCCGCGCCTGGATGCTCGCCAGCCTTTCCAACGAACGGGATCGCCTCAGCCTGTCCTTGCCCCGCGTGCAAGCCGTTTCGGATGTCCTTTCGGCCTTCGGTTGGACCGCCAGCCGGCAATCCTCGACCAGCTCCCGCATCACCGATCCCAGCGCTCTGCAACCCGCTATCCTTTCCAACGGAACGATGAGCATCTGGCTCACGCGTCTCTCCGACGACCATGCTCTCACTGACTTTTCATTAAAGGATCAATCACTCGACACCTTCCTCGAACAACTCTTCCTGAAACTTCTCACCCGCAAACCCACGGCTGGGGAACTGAAACTCTACCGTGCCCATCTCTCCCCCGGCTATCAATCGCGCATTGTCGAGACCAGCCCAACGCCTCCTCTCAAAAAGATCCGCCCGCCCCGCTACGTCTCCTGGTATAACCATCTCGATCCCATCGCTGACGAAATCCGTCGCAAGGAAATCATCGCCGCACGCGCTGGTGACCCACCCACCAAACGTCTCGACCCAGCCTGGCGCGAGCGTTTTGAAGATCTCATCTGGTCGATCGTCAATTCACCCGAATGGATCTACACCCCATAACTCTCACTGACATGAAACGCCGCCACTTTCTCCAAACTTCATCGCTTGCTGCGCTCTCGACCCAAGCCTCCGCAAAAGCGGATACCCCGAAAGGAAAAGCCGAACACTGCATCCTCATCTGGCTCGGTGGCGGCATGTCGCAAGTCGATACCTTTGACCCTAAAAAACAAGGTAGCTCCAAAATCCCCTTCGTCGCCGGCTCGGACTACCCCTCCATCGAGACCGCCGTTCGCGGAGTAAAAATCTCCGAGCACTTGTCAAAAACAGCCCGCTTCATGGACCGCATCACGGCAGTCCGTTCAATCAGCCATCAACTCATCGACGAGCACGCCCTTGCTTCCAACTTCGTGCACACCGGACGTCCCATCAGCGGATCCACCACCTATCCATCGATCGGTTCTATCATTGCCCAGCAACGGGGCTCGGCCAATCCCGATGTCCCCGCCTACATGCTCATCGGCTTTCCAAATGTCAGCCGCGGCTCCGGATTTCTAGGTGCTCAACACGGCAATATTTACCTCACCGATCTCAAGTCCGGACCCGCCGGATTCACCCGTCCGGATTTCCTCACGAACGAACGCATTGCAACCCGCAAGAAACTCCTCAAACCGCTTCAGGACCGAATCCCCGCAGACTCCGTTTTGACCGACTACGAGAGAGCCCAAACCGAAGCCCTTCGTCTCGCCGGACCGAGCTTCATGAAAAATTTCAATCTCAGCTCCGAGCCCGCCGATCTTCGTAACTCCTATCAAAGCGAATTCGGTCAACGCTGCCTCCTCGCCCGTCGCTTGGTTCAGGACGGCGTCCGCTTTGTCGAACTCTCCCACAACCCGGGCTTCATCAACGGCACCGGTTGGGACACCCACGGCAAAGGACAACTCAAACAACACGCACTCATTCAAGATCTCGACAACGGCCTCGCCACCCTCATGGGTGATCTCGAAGAAAAGAACCTCCTCGACAAAACCCTCATTGTCCTCGCCACCGAGTTCGGACGACCACCCGAGTTCGACGGAAATGGCGGCCGCGGTCATCAAGGCTCCGCCTTCTCGCTCGTCCTCGTCGGAGGTGGTTTAAATCATCAAGGCGCTTTCGGAGCCACCGACAGCCTCTCCAAAAAAGTCGTCGAAAACCCGGTTTCCATTCCCGACTTCCACGCCACAATTCATGCCGCACTGGGAATAAATCCCCACCACGAACTCATGGACGGCACGCGCCCAGTCCCCATCACTGATGGAGGCACTCCCATCGCAACTCTCTTTTCCTAAGGAAATCAGCACCGCCAAGCCCTACGTTTCATCGGCACCTGCTGAGTCCAGCAACTGCCAGCAATACCACTGCATCCGTGGCAAATGAAAGGGCCCTTTGAATTGATTCCCTTTTAAAGGCGACGACACACCACCATCGCGATGCAAATACCCAAACCACTCCCCATGCTCCCGGTCACAAAATTTCTCATGAGCATAGTCATGAATCATCCGATGCCACTTGGCATACTTTTCCTCCCCCGTTAACTGATACGCCAGCAGGGTCGCAATGATCGCCTCGCACTGAGGCCACCAAAACTTCATGTCATGCCAGTATTCTTGCACCGGCTTATCGTAGACATCCTTGAAATAAATAATTCCTCCGTGCTCCTCGTCCCACCCGCGTTTCCACATGTAGTCGAGCATGCGACACCCGAGATCGATCAGCTCCGGGTCATTCCCCCGGCGTTTTGCTTCATCTAAAATAAACCACGCTCCTTCGATCGCGTGTCCCGGATTTAAGGTCCGCGCATCAATGTGATCCACCACTTCTCCGTCCATTCCGATCTGCTCCATGACACACTCGATGTCATCCTTCACAAACTCGCGGATCTCTCCGATGAAATCATCGATCTTGCGCTCCGCCAAGGCATCGCCTCCATTGACCACCAATACCTGAGCCACCTGTAGAAAAATCATGGGCACGCCGATTCCCTTCGTCTGCCTTTCTTCTGTCCACTTCGGCTCGCCCGCCGCCACAATCCCATCGGCGTAGTCCATGCATCGCGCAAAAAGTTTCCGGGCTTCGCTCAGCCAAGCACCTTCCCCCGATGCTTTTCCATAAGCCGCATAGGCCATCACCGTAAATGCCTCCGAGAAAAAATACCGTCGCTTCCGAAGTGGTTTCCCTTCCCGGGTCACCAAAAAGAACATCCGACCGTCTTCATCGAAACAATTATCTCTCAGAAACTCGACCCCACTCTTTGCCGCCGCCAGCCACTCCGGCCGCTTCTCAACCGTGTTGTAAAGAGTCGCGAGCATCCACGCAAAGCGCCCCTGCAGCCACACCGACTTATCGGTATCGATCAGGCTTCCATCTTGGTCCCGCATCGACAGATACCCGCCGTGTTCCTGATCTATAATCTCCGGCATCCAAAAGCCCAGCGTGTCATCCAAAAGACTCGTCCGATAAAAATCCCGCAAGCCCTCAAGCTCTTCTTCGCTATATCCACTCATCACTTTTTCAGGGTCCAAACCGTCAGCCCGACCACTTCCTCATCAGTCGCCCGCATCACAAATCCCAACATCAAACCCGATATCAAAGTCGCGAAAAATCCTACCGCACCGTAGAGCAAAGGCATCAGATCAATCACGCCCGCCTCGTTCAAAAAGTAGACTGTCACCACCGTCACCACCCCACAGACCAAGGCCAAGAGGCCCGCCTTCCCATTCGGTCGCCTCGAAAAGATCCCCAAGGCAAACAAGCCACCCAAGGGCCCAAGGGCGAAACCAATGAAGCGGTTGAACAACATGAAGACTTCATCTGTTTTGATCATCGCCAAGTAACTCGACACTCCGATTCCAATCAACCCAAGGATAATCACAACCCACTTCGCCACCCCAAGCCGCTGCGCGTCGCTGCTCTCCGGCTTCAGCAACCTTCCGTAAACATCCGTCACAAAAGCCGTTGCCACCGAGTTAAGCGAGCTGGAAATGGTCGACTGCGCCGCCGCAAACACCCCCGCAATAATCAGACCAGCCACACCCATCGGCAAATTCTGCATAATGAAAAAGGGCAATACGCTGTCCTTCGCCGGAAGCGCCGGGTCCATCAACTCAGGCTGATCTTGATAAAACACAAAGAGCGCCGTTCCCAAGCCGAAGAAAATCGCCGACCCGATAAGCACCATCCCGATGTTCATCCACAAGGCCCGCGCCGCATCCTTCTCCGATGGCGTCGTAACATAGCGCTGCACCACATCCTGCCCCGAAGTGTAAGAAGGCAAGTTCGCCATCATAAAGGCCACGAATAAAACAAAGCCCGAGGTCGATCCCTTCGCGATCGACAGATCACCGAAGCTCCAACTTGCCGTAAGCCCTTTTCCCTGCTCGCTCATCGCCGACCCGACCGCGCCAATCCCACCGTCGACTTGCGAAACGATCAGCCCGAAACACAACAGCGCGCCGCCAATCAAGACCAAGGCCTGAATCGCATCCGTCCACACCACCGCTTCAATGCCACCCATCACAGTGTAGATCACGCAAAGCACTCCGATCACCGCAATCGCCATAAAGATGTTGATATCCGTGACGCTCGATAAGGCCAACGCCGGGAGATAAAGGACAATCGCCACCCGCCCCACATGAAAGAGCATGAAGGTGATGCTCCCGATCACGCGAGTCGCCACGTTGTATCGTTTTTCAAGATATTCGTAGGCCGTCGTGATATTGAGTCGACGATAAAACGGCAGATAAAACATCACCACCAAGGGCACGATAATCAAGATGGGCCACTGCCCAATGTAACCATTCCAATTCGTGGCATAAGCCGTTCCCGGCACCGCCATAAACGTGATCGCCGACAGCATCGTCGCAAAAATCGAAAGTCCCGCCACCCAGAAAGGAACACGCTGCCCTCCTCTAAAATACGCTTCGGTCGTCGAAGCCGACTCCCGCTTCATAAACCAATATCCAATCCCCACCATCCCCAACAAGTAGACCGCGACAACCACCCAATTCACCACCCCAAAGTCCAACTTCGAGCCACCTACTTCCGCGATTAGCACCTGCGGCGACCTCACCCCCGGCTTAATTTCCCCGGTCGGAATGATCACCTTTCCATTCCAAAAAACCAGCGGAGTCGTCACTGGAGGAAAGCTCCCCTCAGTCGGCAAGCTCCCCGCTTCAGACCAACGGTCCGTCACCGTATTATAAGCCAAAATCGAATTTGGAAATCCGGGATGCTCCATCCCCTGACCATTGATCTCCGGTCGTGCCGCTACCTGCTCCACTAAAAAAGGAACCGGAACTCCACCCAGCATCAACAGAGAACTCGCCCCCGACCGAACCGCCATCGAGGGAGCCGCTGATCTGGCTTCAGGCATGTCCGCAAGCCGCTTCCATTTCCCTGAAGCAACATTCAGTTCCCAAGCTTCCTTCAAAAAATCCAAACCAAAAATGCGATCCTCTTTCTCCGCCTCTGAATCTGCATTATCCCGTCCGCCAAAGAAGTAAAACGTCCCACCCTTCACACCACCCACCGCATACATTCTCCCTCGCGCCCCTTCAGGCCAGCCCAAGACCTCCCACTCTGACTCATCCTTCATGGCATAGAACTCTCTGATCGTCTCATCTCCATTCGTTCCCGATCCAACAATGAGTGTCCCGTCAACCACCGCCGCCACCCCTTCCGCAAGCGGACCAGGTAGAGACAGTGCCTTCCCGACGATCACCTTCCCATTCTCAACCTTCACCCTGTAACTCTCGCTCAAGCACCCCGAATCATTCTTCCCTCCCATGAACCAACACGAGCCCTCATCCAAGCTCGCTGACATGCCATAGCCAACTGGCTGCGGTAGCTTTACCTCCGCCTTCCGCCATTCCCCGCCTTCCTTCAGTGACAGGACGTAAATGTCATCGTAATAGATTTTCTTCCCATCTTCCCACGGCCGCCCGTCAGGAAAATTCGCGCCTCCAGCGACCACCAAAAAATCCTCCCCTTTCTCCGAAACCACCCCGGAAAAGACGCCCGCAAAACCTTCCCGATCAGGGAGATCAGGAAGACGATCCCACTCCAAAGCACCCCATGCCGAGGCCCAACCCAGGAACCAAATAACGAACAATCTCGCGATCATACCGAGACCCTAACGTCCTGACCCACCCAGTCAAACCAACCCATCTCCTCCAAGCTCTTGCGCAAGGCCTCAACCTGCTCGGGACTAGCTGGATCAATCGGACGACGCACCGGCCCACAATCGATCCCCACGATTTGCATCATCACCTTCAACGATGCCCGACCACAGGTTCCAAACATCGCGCCCAGCATCTCCAAAGCACGGGCCTGCCAAAGCCTCGCCTCTTCCAAATCCCCGGAATTTACCGCCTTTCTCACCCGATCATAAATCGGAGCAGCATAATTATAAGTGCTCCCCACCGCCGCGCGATAGCCCTGCGCAACCGACATGAGATAAGCCTCATCCGAACCCGCCAAAAACTCCAATCCCGGCCCTACTTTTTCCAACAGAGGCAAATTGTAGAGCGACGCTCCATCGGAATATTTGATCCCGCAAAACGTCGGCAAGCGATCCATCGCCCGATCTGTCAGCTTCATTGGATCAAGGTTCACCCCCGATAAAAAAGGAATGTGATAATAGTAAAAAGGCGTCTTGGGAGCCGCCTCGACAATCGGTAAAAGCCCCTCCACCAACGCCTCTTCACCACTGACTTTAAAATAGCCCGTCGGTGTCGCCGAAACAGCATCTGCTCCGATCGATTCAGCATGTCCGGCGAGTTCAGCCGATGCCTTCAAACTATTGTGTCCCACCTGAACAAAAGTCTTCATCCGACCCTTCGCGGACGACACATAAGCTTCCGCCACGGCCCTCCGTTCCTCATCGGTCAAGGACATCCCCTCACCCGTGCTTCCTGCAATGTAAATCCCTGTGATGCCTTTTGATTCCAGATGATCCAACACCTTGGGAACGATCCCTACATTCAGTTCTCCATTTTTGTCCATCGGCGACACAACGGCCGCCACCAATCCACTCATTTTTAAAGGCTCCATTTCAATAACGTTGCCCAAGTATCCATGGCAGGACAAGAACGGAGCTTGAAATTACTTGGTTTGAAGGACCAACCAGTCAACATACCACTCGTGCCTCGGATCCCCCACCGTCAGCCTCTCCCCATTCAGGCCGCCGACCTCCTTCCCGGAGAACGCTCCGACTGCAAGAGCCCCCCACTGCAATTATCGCCACTCAATCAAGACAGGCCCTCCCACTACTTTTCCGATCCCACCATTCTCGCTCGAACGGTTCTCCGCCACATCCTTCCCATCTCCGAAGGAAAGGCGTCCAGCTCGACTAAAAAACTTCTCATCCCCGATTACGTGCCCGGATTAACCGTCCGCTCCGTTTAATCCTGTTAAAGATCTCCACCTCTTGGACTCAACAGCAACACCAGAAATCGGCCCCTTCCTCATAGCCCTCTTCGAGAGCTTTCTGCCGCACCTTTTCACGGCCACCCGGACTCCCCACTGCAGACAGAAGAATCGCCTCACGCCATCGCTTACCGAATTCAGAGTATCCGACAACAGGGCGATCCCGGCAAACCCCACCCACCCGTTTAGAATTGATTTCAAAGAAGCCGTGCAAGGTGATCCCACACGCGAGTAACTCAGAAGCGATGACTTTGCCGTTGGGGCCCGCTCCCGCAATCGCAATTCCCCGACCTTTCACCTCTTCCATCTCCGCAAGCGCACGGCCTTTCAAAATAAGCATCTCGCGCTGACCATAGCGTGGATGGGTGCGCGTCAATCGAGTCGGTCCATCTTTCCATTGATAAAGCCTCTCACTGACTTTTGCGAAGCGTTTCCCCTGATGAAGTAGACGCAACCATAGACTATAGTCTTCCGCCAATCCATCATCTCGATAAGCTCCCGCTTCGATCAAGGTGCTCTTTGCCATCATCACCGTTGGCTGCACCACCGGGCTTTCGACAAAACGCTCACGGAAAACTCTTTCCGCATCACCAAGCCCATTCACCCAATCAACATAACGCTGCATTCCTTTCCCAAGAGCACCCACCAATTCAATCCCACAACTCGCAACCTCGCACTCACCCGAAAGGAGTGGCACAATCGTCCGCTCGATGCGATGAGAGGAGCATCGATCATCCGAGTCCATCCGCGCGAGCCACTTCCCTCGGCTGGCATCAATGGCCACTTCGAGAGCCTGAAGAAGATTCCCTTCTGCTCCTAAATCAATGAGCAGAACGCGCTCATCGTCGATCGAACAAAACGACTCTCGCACCCGCTCGGGACAACCGTTCAACACCACAATGATCTCCAATTCACCCCATGTCTGTTCCCGAAGATCCGCAAGCGCTAGTTTCGCTTCATCCGCTCCGGGCCCCACCGGGAAAATGACGGAAACCAAATCACTCATTCCTCCAGTCCCTCGGCAAACAGGCTCCCATCCGCTTCCACCACCAGAATGAGCGGACGACAGCAGACCTCACAATCGTAGTCCATTCGGCTTCCATAGTCCTCAGGAGCGACCTCCGAGACCTCGAACCACTCATGGCATGTAGGACACTGGATCATAGCAGAATAATGTTCATAGACGATAGAACCCTACTCTGTTGCCCCTGACAAGCCAGTGTCCCACCCACCGCCGGCGACCACTCCGCTGAAGCGAATTTTACCCACAAGTTCAGGATGGCATTTCCATTAGCGAAACATCCGCGCCTAAGTGGGCCTCCACCTCCAATGTGGCCCCTTCTTTGCGAGTGTCGTAGGAAGCCGGAGTTGACGGAGTCGCGGGAATCAAGCCCTGACTGGCCGCTTGAGCACCCCCTAACTGCAACAGCAAAAGGATCAGCGTCATTCTGTGCAAGCACGAGAGACGGAGCGAAAAGCACCCAGGAAAGCGCCAGTATTTTTTGAGGTCTCTTTTTCATAACGAGGGAAACCTAACAAACCGATCCACCCCTTGTGTCAAATCTCTCTCAAAATCCACCACCAAAGACTCCGCTCTGGGAGCGCTTACGATATTCACCGGGCGTCATCCCAGTAGACGGGAGCATCACACCCAGCAGCAGGAATAGAATCACCAAAGATCGTATCTTCCCTCCCTGCCGATAGAGCGATCCCTTCCCAACAAAAAACGGCCCCTCCCGAGAGAAGAGCCATTTTTAAAGTTAAATTGGATTTTCTAGCACTTACGGCGAAGAAGTCCGAAAAGAGCGAGGCTTCCAAGAAGAGCGGTGGATGGCTCGGGAACCACCACTAAATCCCCTGAGATCTAGACCTGATTGAAGGCAATATCCTCATCAGAACCATTTGATCCATCCAAGGCAGTAGTGGTGGAATCCCCATTCATCAAAGCCGCTGCCGAGACCATCTGAGTCGCTCCAATAGCCGCAAAAATAAAAATTTAACTGTTTTCATTTTATGGAGGGGGTTGGAACACCTCTCGGGCCAATCGCCTACCCAAATTAATGTGACTTTGTTGACCTTACTTAATTAACCGTCTCTCCCAAGAGCTTGCGACAACCCCAAGCCACCGCTATAAAACTCGCAATGCCAGTCCACGTCGTCACCGGTTCCGATGAAGGAAAAGTCTCCGAAGAGGCTTCCAAGCTTTTCGAGAAACTGAAGCCACCCGGGAGCGATGAATTTGCCAACGAAATCATCGAGGGCGCAGCCGATAACGCCGAGCACGCCTTTACCATTGCCAGTCAGGTCGTCGAAGGGCTCCAAACGATGGGGTTCTTCGGAGGCGCGAAGGTCGTTTGGCTCAAGGGAGCCACCTTCATGGGAAGCGACCGCACCAGCGAAGCCGAGCGGGCGAAGACGGGCGTGGAAAGCATCCTGGATACCATTAAGGCAGGACTCCCCGACGAAGTCATCTTCCTCCTGAGCGCCACCGCTATCGATAAACGCCGTGCCTTTTATAAGTGGACCAAGGTCAATGCCGAGATTCGTAGCTACGATAAAATCGATGTCTCCCGCGAAGGCTGGGAGGACCAGGTCTCAGTGCTCGTCGAACGGGGAGCTTCTGAAAAAGGGCTCAACTTTAGTAGTGATGCCCTCAATCTCTTCGTCCAACTCGCAGGAGAAGAGACCCGCCAAATCGGAAACGAATTGGAAAAACTGGACCTCTTTTTAGGAAAGGACCGTCGGGAAGTGACCCTTGATGACGTGCAAACGATGGTTCCACTCAGCCGAAAAGGCGTCATCTGGGAAATCTCCCGCGCCATCGAAGCGCGCCGGCCAACGCGCGCCATTGAGCTCATCGACCAGCAGCTCACGAAAAACGAGAGTGCCATTGCGCTCGTGAAAGCCGCGATCATTCCCACCGTGCGCAACCTTTTCTTCGCCAAGCTCACCGAGCCCTACGGCTCAATCAACCGGGCTCCCAAGGGAATCCTCGCCGTCCTCCCCAAGAAAAAGGACGGTGGCATCAACACCTGGGGACTCAAGATGGCGGCCAAGGGCGCCCGAGGCTTCACCCTCCCCCAGCTGCAACGTGGCCTGGAATCCTGCCTGAATGCCGACAAAGCACTCGTCACCTCCAGCCAAGACCACCGCATGGTCCTGCATCGCCTCGTGGTGGAGCTTTGCGCGTAGGACACTCCATCCTGACTGTCCTACGGCACCCTGACTTTGAGATTCCGAGAGATCTATATTTCAGATAACGTTTTTCCATGCGCTTACTTTCATCCCTTGCAGCAGCCCTCACTCTGGCCAGCTGCGCCCCCACTTCTCCTGAGGCGGGACCAACTGCGCCCTCCCCTTCTCCTGCTGCAGATCCGACAACTCTCACTGAAGCCACTCCCCCACCTGGTCCCGTAAAACCCCTCATCACGATCCGCAACATGAGCAACCGAGACATCATGGTGGGCGTGCGTGGACCCGAGACTCAGATGATTTCCATCCCGAAACGCGCCAAGCGCACCATCTCGCTTCCCCCCGGAAATTATAAGTGGGCCGCGACTGCCGAAAAGACCGAAACACAGGTCGGCAGCAAGAGTTTCGCGCCCGGCCAGCAATACGTCTGGGATTTTAAATTGGACTAAGTCGCTTTTTCGTTCGCAAAAGGTTCTCATCTCTCTTGAATCCCCAACGTGACTGACGTTCGCGAAGCTCAACTCCAGGATGGCTCATTTGAATTCCTGGCCATTTTCCTGGAGGGCTTGCCCTTTATCTTTCTGGGGACCTTGGTCAGCGGATTCCTGGGGACCTACCTCCCTCGAAACGCCTTCGAAAAATTTCTCCCTAAGAATCGCTCCGCCGCCATTTTGGTCAGCGGCCTTTTAGGCGCGATTTTCCCGGTCTGTGAGTGCGCCGTCGTACCCGTCATTCGACGTCTCGTTAAAAACGGTCTCCCCGCTTCCTGCGCCCTCGCATACATGTTGGCCGCGCCCATTTTTAATCCGGTCACAGCCATCAGCACCTACAAGGCCTTCAATAATTCCTACCTCGTGTCTGGTTCGCGACTCGCCATGGGCTACCTCCTCGCGGTCGCGGTGGGACTCATCATGGCCCGCGTCGCTCACAAACACTTCCTAAAGCCTTCCGCCCTCGAAGAATCCCACGAACACCAGCACCCCCGGACCCTTTCCAGCGCCATGAACAATTCCTTGAGGGATCTCATGGATGTCGGGCTCTATTTTACGATCGGAGTGATCCTGACCTCTCTGCTTAAAACGACCGTCATCGATCCCACCTCCGACTTCTGGAAGGGCCTTGCTGAAAATTCCCTCGCCGCCACCCCCGCGATGATGATTCTCGCCTTCATCCTGAGCCTTTGCTCCACCTCGGATGCCTTCATCGCCGCCAACATCGGCAACTTCAAATACGGGCCAAAGCTCGCCTTCATGGTCTTCGGCCCCATGATGGATGCCAAACTAGTCTTCCTCTACTCCACCGTCTTCCGCTGGAAGTTCATCCTCTTCTTATGTCTCGGACTTTTCGTCGGCGCCGGCGCGCTCTCGCTCTTTTTCGAACACGTGATTGGCGCCAACTGGAATCAGGGGGTGACGCCATGAGCACACTTCACACGCGACTTTTTGGATTACTCGCCACGATCTGGGGCGGCATTCTCATCTACTTCTATACTTCGATGCGGGTGAAAGAATATCTCGCACCCGACTTCCATCACCTCATCATGATCGGCGGAATCGGGATTATCATCCTGGGAGTATTTTCCCTGCTCAACCCCAGTTCCGAGACCGTTTGTGACCATGGCCATGGCCACGCTCATCACGACTGCGACGGCCATGATCACGCGCACGATAAGGGCGGCGAAGATTGCCATCATGAACACGAGGGCCACGGCCCGGGCATCACCTATGCCCTGACTCTCTTGCCACTCATCGGAGCTCTCTATTTCACCCAAGATAAGCTCTCCAATCTTGGCCTGACCAAGAAAGGGCTCTACGAAACCCCAAGCCTCACCCCTCCTGCGGACGCTCCTCCCTTCACCCGCGAGGACCTCGAAAAACGAGTTCCCAAGAATGCAAATGGCGAATTCCAGCTCTCACTCGTAACGGCCTACTACGTCGCAGGCGACCGTGAAGTGGAAGGCATCTTCAACAATCTACCGGTTGAGTTCGAGGGCCGCATCGTGGAGGAAAAGGTAAACAACCAAAATGGTTTCCGCCGTCGAATCTACCGCTCGATGATCACTTGCTGTGCTGCCGACATGTCGGTCGTCGGTATGTCACTCGAGTTCGACGCCCCGAACGCTGACCCACCCAATGAAACCTGGGTGAAGGCCAGCGGTATTCTAACCTTCGAGGATATCAAAGGTGATCGACTCCCCCTCCTGAAGGTCTCGAAGGTCGTGGCGACCGAGGAACCTTACTCCGAATTCCTTCTCCGCGAATAAAATGCCATCCCCGCTTTCCCCGCTTCGCGATCAACTTCTCGACACCGTCTTGGGTTCGGAAGAAGCTGTCGACCTCCTCCTTATCGCGCTCCTTGCACGAGGCCACGCCTTGGTCACAGGCCCTCCAGGAATTGGGAAAACAACACTCGCGCACACTCTCGCAACCTCCCTGAGCGGACAATTTAAACGGGTCCAATTTACTCCCGATCTCCTGCCCTCGGACATCCTAGGATACAACCTCTGCCAACCCCAGACCGGTGAATTCAACTTCATCGCAGGTCCCGTGTTCGCCAATCTTTTGCTCGCCGATGAGATCAACCGCGCTTCGCCGCGAACTCAATCATCGCTTCTAGAAGCGATGAACGAACGGCAGGTCACGATCGATGGTGAAACGCGCCCGCTCCCCAATCCCTTCATGGTTGTAGCGACGCAAAACGATAGCTCTTCCACTGGCACCTTCCCTCTTCCCGAACCGCAGCTGGATCGATTTTTGCTCTCGATCCCCATGAGCCTGCCGAACGACGACACCCAGCTCGCCATTCTCCGCTTTCATAGCGAGCAGCTTGAAAAAACCGAGGCCTCAAAAATCTTAAGCCTCGAGGAACTTCGCAAACTCCAAGACGAAAGCGCAGCGATGCCGGTCTCAGATAATCTGCAGCGCTACCTCCTAAGCCTCTGCCAAGCCGTGCGAACCGTGCTCGGAAATGATCATTCGATCTCGACCCGTGCCACGCTCGCTCTTCAGCGAGCAGCTCAAGCTAGCGCAATGCTCGACGGACAAAAAGCCGTTCTTCCCGACCACGTGCAGACCGTCTTCCCGCACGTCTTACGTCATCGTCTCCTTTCGGAAGAAACCCCCGATCCGGAGAACTTACTCCTCTCTGCCATTAAGCTGACTCCGGTCCCTTGATTGTTGCCTCGAGGCACGCTATCCTCCCGGCGGTGGCCACCTTTATTCAATTAATCAAAAACCTCATCATCTGGACCCTGGTCCTGACGGTGGGTTCGATGATCGGAGGTTTCATCTACCTCAACCAAATCGGTTTCCCCGGACAATATGGTGAGTGGGTGCGTGAAGAACTTTCCCAGCGAGGCATCGAAATCGAGTTCGACTCCCTCCGTTTCAGCCCCCGAAAAGGTCTAATCGCCACCAAGGCCGCATTTTACACAGAGCGAGGAGATAAAATCCCTCTGATGACGGCCGACTACATCTCGATCGACATCGATAAGTCCCTCGCTATTCGAGGGCAATTTGAGCTGAGAGAAATACTCATCGTCGGAGGGAAAACCCGCCTTCCAATGAAGGAAGGTGAGCAAGCGATTAACGCAGAAAAGATCAACGCCAAGATCTTCATCGAAGCCGACCAAAGAATCAGAGTGCGTGAGGCAGTCGGAATGATCGAGGGAGTCAAAATTAACCTCACCGCTGATCTCAAACTGCCTAAGCGAAAGGATGTCAAAACTCCGAAAAATGAGGGCCGCAGTGATCACATTCTCTACTCGATCCTCAACGAACTGGAGCGCTGGAAAATCCCCGAGAGCGCACCTCCAGAACTGTCCTTCGTTCTCCGGGGTGACCTATCTGACCCAAGAAACATCCACACCGAGTTCCATCTTGAGGCGAACGATCTCGTTCGTAATAAATACTCCCTTGGGACCCTTTCTCTTCATGGTGATCTCCGCTCCCAGCTCGTTACCATTGACCGCATCCTCCTCGTAGATGACACCGGCGAGGCCGAAGGCCAGGCCGACTGGGACTTGGCAAAGAAGAGCGGACGCTTTGATCTCACCTCCACCCTCCGCATTAAAGACTTCCTCTCGTCCTGCTTTGAAATCGAAGTGCTCACAAAGCTCGAACAGGAAGAGGCTCCCGATATCCGGGCCGAGGGAACCATTTCCCAGAGGGAAGACCATTCCCTCTCCGTGCAAGCGATGGGGAAGGCTTACATCGGCCGCTTTACTTTCTTTGAGACAGCTTATGAAAGTCTGGAAAGCGAATTCTCCTGGCACGATGGAGACCTTTTCCTCCAGGAACTTAAAATAACGCACCCCAAAGGCGGCATCACCGGCGACTTCATGTCAAAGGGGGACCTCATCCGCTACCGCCTCCGCTCGAACCTTCCCCTCACCGCTTTTTCTCCCATGATCGTCGAGGACAGCGCCACCGACAAACTCCTCTCGCACTTCCGTTTTAAAGATGAATCCATCCTCGCTCTGGAAGTAGAGGGACAGATGCAGCGCAGTGACATGCGCAAATGGTCTGCC
>Ga0209711_10000954_pt1 | contig 29172 bp, 27 predicted proteins | sample ArcticOcean_MG_C_7_FD_187441 | JGI IMG/M metagenome (GOLD analysis project Ga0209711, IMG submission 187441) | Marine microbial communities from western Arctic Ocean - ArcticOcean_MG_CB11_88 (SPAdes) (version 2) | ecosystem: Environmental > Aquatic > Marine > Oceanic | place: Arctic Ocean...
CTATGAGACTTAGTTTTAGGCAATAGTGGCCATTTAATAATATTGACATTGTTTGCTATACCCCACTTTACCCATTTATCATAGACTCTTTGATCATTGAAAATGCAAGGAAATGCATATGGGCATATACTTGATTTTATATCAAGCATCTCTAGCTCTGAACCACTTAAATATTTTAGCCAGAAATTATAATTACTCTTTCGTATTCTACAAATATTTTCCCTATCTTCTTTTTGAGCTGAATATATCTTATATGAGAAGTAGTCTATTGATTCAATATTATCATATATGCTTCGAGAGTCATCTGATATTTTTTTAGGATTTCTCTTTTTTCGGCTGAAAGATCTCAGAGAATACTTGAACTCAGAAAAGTTTAAAAATCTTTTTTGAATTTTTTTGCTTAGATTAATATTAATATTAAATTGTAAAAAAGAACCGCTCAGGACAGGTAGAACTTTTCGCAAACTATTGAAAGATATGTCTCCTAGATTACCAAAATTAATGTTGTCATGTTCCCCATACAAGGAGTGGGCATTGTCCTCTATAATTATACATTCATGTTTTAGTTTTAATTTTAACAAAGAAGTCCAGTCAGATGGTATTCCGAAATAATTGACAACTAATATAATGGAAAGCTTATCCCTGATCTTATCTTCAATAAAATTAATATCCGGGTTAAGATGTTCATCTATACTATAAAATGTTATTGGGATATCAAAATTATTTATTATTGGAATTATTTCTGAGCATATAAAGTCTGGTAAGAGTATTTGTTTGATTTTGCTTGAATTTTTTAATAATGAATCTATAGAAATATTAAGAGAGGATCTCGCGGAATTCAATATAAATGAATTGCCATTATTAATATTGCGAGAGAATAATGATTTTATTAAAGTTTTATAACTGAATATTGGCTGTAATGTAATTTTATTTTTCAAATTAACTATCTGTGTCGATTAATTGTTCAAGTTTTTTAATATTTGTAATATTGTTCATGTCAATATTTTCCATAGAATTATTTTTTAGCAAAACTACATTGTCAGCCAGTTTTAATGAGGAAAGTCTGTGAGTGATCATTATGATGGTGATCAATGGAAATTCCTTGCGAATGGCACTAATTACCTCATTTTCAGTTTTACTATCTAATTCATTAGTAGATTCATCTAGGACTAAAATTTTTGGCTTAAGATATAGGGCTCTAGCAATTCCTATTCTCTGCCGCTGACCTCCACTGAGTTTAATACCTCTATCACCAATATTACTTTCAATACCTTTGTCGAGAGTATTTACTAAATCAGTTAGTTTCAAAATTTCAATAATTTTAATCAGATAGGCATGCTCAACAAAATTATCCTCTATGCCAAGAGCAATATTCGACAATAAAGAGCCTTCTTGTAAATTTATTGTTTGAGGCACATAACCCATTATTTTATTGAATGAATTTCTATTTGCATCAGTTAGAACGACATTATCAATTTTTATTTCACCAGATCTTGGTTTATAAAATCCAAGCAACATATCAATCAATGTAGTTTTACCTTGTCCTGTCTTTCCTATTATAGATGTCATTAAATTTGCTTTAATTTTAAATGTTAAATCTTTGATAAAAGAATCATTCTTGGGATAACCAAAAGTAATATTATTAAAAGAAATCTGATCTTTAACATCAAGCTTAATTATATTAGATTTCTGAATAACATTAGGAGTATCACTGGCTGTAAACATATCCTCTAAAAGATTAAAAACAGGCGAGTATAGCTTATATGCATTTATATTTGTATAAACATTTTGAATCATAGGCACCGCTCTATATGCGGCTAATATAAAAACACCAATTACAGGAAAATGTATAGCTAACGGGCTATCAATGAATATTAAATAAATAATTGACGAGAAGATAACCCCAAACATTATTATTTCTAAAATATATTTGGGAATGGTTGATAGATAACTAATTCTTGAATCAATTAATGTAAAATCTTTAGTTGATTTTGAAAAACTTTTAAAGTAGTAATCTTCTAATGAATAAAATTTAACTTCTTTTAAGGAGTTAAAGGCATCTCTGGTTATCTTGAACCTATGATCATTCAAGATAAGTCTCTCCTCTCCACTTTTTCTAACAACACTAGAAAAATTTTTATATATTATTATATATATAATTGTCAATATAAAAAATGAACTCAAAAATATTTGATAATCAATTATGATTAAGAGTATAGAAATAAAAAATATAATAATAGATCTGGAAATTATTTGGATTAATGGATATATTATGCCACTCCCGAGACAGGATGCATCCTCTAAAATATGTTTAGTCATAACTCCTGGCGAAGCATTTATAAAAGATCCATATGGCCTATTTAAATAGTAATGCAGCGCAGAAGAAGCTACATTATACTCAACTCCTGCTATAAAATATAACGTCCTCCGAAGTGCAAATATATTAAATAAGTTTATGAAGGTAAATATAAATAAAACAGAAATCCCTACTAATACCTTAGACTCTCTTGGGTCTAAGTCCAAATACATTATTATTTCTAACATATATGAATTACTTATAACATAATCAGGATCTGATATGATATTTATAAATGGGATGATCGAAGCAATGCCTAATATTTCAAATATGCCAGCTATTAATGAAATAAAAAATATAGTGTATAAAGATTTTATCGCACTTGGTTGCAAGATATTTTTTAATCTAGTAATTGGATTTCTTATAAAGATACTCATGCTGGTCAAGATATTGTCAGTAGATGTTTTTATTAAGATTTTCTACGATAAAAAGTAGTGATGACAAAAATATATAATAGAGAAGCAAATACGCCTAGGACGGCTCCAAGAAATACGATAAGCTTTCTTTTTGGGCTATGACGATCAGAAGTTGGTATTGCTTTCTGGTCGACTTGAGCAGCTTTAACAGCATTTGGCTCAACTTTAATAATATTTAGAGCATCTACTCGCTGCTGAAGAGCTCTTAATCCAGGCACAAATGAATCTTCAGATTTTCTTTCAGATAAAGTTTGTATTTCTACTCTTAGTGCCTTTGATCCATATAAATATAGTGGGTTATTATTTAAGAGATTATCATCACTCATGATAACACTCTGTTGATTTGTCGCATTGATTTGCATCTCAACTATATTAAGTCTTATAGCAATCTTTAATGCTTCCTCGAGCTGAACTATTCTGTCCTGTGTGATGCGTCTCGCAAGATTAATCTTTGCATCAACCTCGCCCTGTATAGAATCTCTTTTATTTGAAATCAATTTATTCGCACCATTAATAAACTCATCAGATGTTTTTTTGATAACAGTATCTATGTAAGAATTTAATATTTTTGCAGCTTGCGTTGAGTCATGATGTATAAAACTGACAGTTAAAAACTTCTCATCTCTTACATCTCGAGATAGTACTTTTGATTGTAATGCAAAAGATATATTTTTATGAAAATCTTCAAAAGATTTTTCATGCTCATCATTAGTAAATTCCAGATATAGTTTATTTTTAAAAAAGAAATCTCTTTGATATTTCCTTGACTGAGCGTTAACCATAAATATATTATAAACTTCATTTGACTTAATCTGACTATCTGTAGTTAAACTCTTGCCATCTTTCCCTTTAATATTAAGAGCATTAACATCTTTTTCTTGTGGCGGAATTATGTATATCGATGTTTTATATAATGATGTTGCGCTGATTGCATATGACAACGAGACAAGTATTGATATAGCAATAATGCTTATCAGGGTTTTTCTTTTATCAACAATTAAGTCTAGCAAGTTATCTATATTTTGATCAGTCATATTGAATAAAGATATTTTTTCTTAATTATACAGCTATTAGTTAAAAATACTAAACTATTTCTATTGTTTAAATTGATCATAAACATATATTTAATTACTTAATCTTTTTTATCGGATTACCGAAGTATAACGAATCTGATATGCAGTCCTTATTAACGAATGAATTACCACCTATCATTACATTTTTATTAATTATAATATTATTTTTTATAACTGAACCTATACCAATTTCTACATCATCATGAATAATAACTGAGCCACCGGTAACAACGGATGGATTGATATTGACATAATCCCCTATTTGATTGTCATGATCGATGGTTGCTCTTGTATTAACAATACAATGCTTTCCTAAAGTAGTCCCGGTATTTATTATTGAGCCAGCAACTACAACAGTCCCGTCCTCTATTAAAGCATCGTCAGCAATAATACAATTAGATGAAATAATTGATGTCCATTTAAAATCTGGTATCTTAGATAAAATCTCATCAGCTATATTGCGACGTTTTGAGATGTCCCCTATCCCGATAACACCATATGAGTTGTCATTATATAGCTTACTTAAGTCATTAATATTATTAATTACCTTATAGATGACATTATTAATTTTAATTGTAACCTCGCTATAATTGCTTGGAGCAATAAATATAATTTCTTGATAAGTACCTAATACAAGAATCTCGGATAATATTACTTTTGCATGACCACCTAAGCCAAATATATATAAAACTTTATTATAATTTTGTATCATTAAGATTTAATATCATTTTTTTTAAGTACATGATTTTTGTTTAAATTTTTTTTTAGTTCTTTTCCCAAATATTGATTATACAAAATAGAAGGTATACCGCCACCTGGTCTTTTTACTGTTAAGTTCTCATATGATAGCTTATCAGTTTTATTCAAGTCTTGATTAATGACTAAACTTTTCCTTACTGACTTGATATTTTTAATCTCTGATTTGGTGGGTATTTTTTCTGAATTACCTAACATAGTTTCTGTTTTTCTAATATTTTTAACATATTGTTCAAACTGTTTCATATCTAAGGAACAAATATGATCAGGGCCAGGAAGTTTCTTATCTATCGTCACATGCACCTCAATTACATCTATATTTTTAGAACTAACAATTATAGGAGTTATCATATCATTTGAATGATCAGAGTAACCTATTCTTAAATCATATCTTTTTTTAAAATTATCAATAACATTTAAATTGAGTTCATTAATTGAAGCTGGATAATCTGTCGTACAATGTAATAGAGTCACTTTTTTATGCAGGTATGCTTTATGCTTTAAATATAATTTATTATGTTTTTTTATATTAAATTTTGATAAGTTCTTTTTGTTAGTACTATAAAAGCCAAATGAGAGAGCAGATAATGCCAGATCAACTTCTTCTAGCGATCCCATTCCAGAGGAAATTATTATATTTTTTTTAGTTAATCCAGCAGATAAAAGCAATGGGAGATTTGTTAGATCAGAGGAAGATATTTTAATCGTATTAAGCTTTAATGTTTTACTCAAATAATGAAGACTTCCAATGTCGCAAGCGGTTGAAAATAAATTAATATTTATTTTTTTTGAATATTTAATTAAAGAAAGATAGTTTTTATTACTTAATTCATACTTTTTAAGCATATCATACTGAGATTCATCATCTTTAGTATTAATAATCTGATATCTTGCTTTTTTTGTATTTACAATAATCAACTCATCTGTATTATATGTTTGAAACTTAACAGAATCAGCACCATATTTTTTTGCCTTTAACATCAACTGCTTAGCTAAAGTTACATTGCCATTATGATTAACACCAATTTCAGCAATTATATGTATTTTCCTCTTACTATTCATTTTGATCTTTAAATTTTTTAAGTTTTATATTATCTAGAGAAATTGAAGTTAAAACTCTGATTATTCTAGATATTGAGTCTTTGCCTTTATAGGATAATTTATTCTTTTTTGATTTGTTTTGTACTTTATCCTTCAGTATCTTATTCATTTTAGTCTTTATAGAACTATAAGAAATATCTGTTTTAGTAACAGACGATGCTAGGGGTCTACCATCTTGTCTCTTTCCTATCAAAAGAGATTTGGTATTAAGTGCTGGCGCCTCGATAACACATGAAGAAGAATTTCCAATCAATAATTTAGTATATCTAACTAAGTTGATATATGTCTCTCTTCCTGCAGATTTAATAAATGTTGATGTCTTAGGGTGCAATTTAAGAAATCTCTGAATATTATAAATAATTTTTTCATTGCCTGAATCTGAATTTGGACATGTAAATACAATATGTGTATCAACATACTCAGATAAAACCTTAAAGAGAGACTTTATTATTAAGTCATTATCATCATTAATAGTTTCTGGATGTAAAGATATCATAATGTAATTATTTTTTATATTAAATTTTTTTAATATCTCAGATCTCACTATCTTTTTGGTAGAATTGATTGCTAAGACACCTAGTGAACCAATATTAAAAATCAGCTTAGGATTTTCCCCTAACTGTTTCACCCTTTTTTTAAAATCAGCATTACTTACAAAATGAATGTCGGATAATTTGGTAATTGAATGTCTAATGGCGTCATCAATAGCGCCATAGGTTATTTCGCCTCCATGGAAATGTGCAAGAGGTATTCCTTTTAGATGACATGCGATTGCAATAGGGAAAATATCATACCTGTCTCCAAGAATAATAATAATATCTGGTTTGATCTTATCAAGAACCACACCAACATTTTTAAGCTGAGTAGACATAATATCTAATGGCATATTGTCAAAGTTCTTAGTAAAACTACTTTTAATATATGCGTCTATTTTGAAGCCATCTTGGATAATTTCCTGATAAGTACCCCCATACTCTTTTAAAAGATGCATACCTGTAACTATTAGTTTAAAATTAACATCTTTTGATCGTTTCAAATTTTTCATTAATAAAAATAAATGATTATAATCAGCTCTACTTGAAGAAACTATGCATATTTTTCGTTTGGTATTCATTTGTAATAACTACTGGGTAGACTAAGTCCAGTTTTCCAGCTTTTTACAGAGTTGATCATTTTGCTACTAGGATGACTTTTGAACATAGGTAACAAATGCATAGGCTTCCATAATTCTCTGACCATTATATTATTTTTATGTAATTTTTTAATTAATGATTGATGCCCATCTTTATATTCATCTTTTAAGTATAGATTGGTAACCCAGTTATTATTCGAATCATTAGTTGATTCTTTTATATAGCAATATTTATTATTTGAAAAAATATCAAGATAGTTTTCATAAAGATCTTTTTTATTTTTTAATATTTTTTTAATATTTATAATTTGCCCATAACCTAATGCTGCATTAATATTTGCCATTCTTAAATTATACCCAACCATATCATGCTCTACTTTCCATGCATGCTTAACTCTTGCTGTTGATATTTTATGATTGATATTTTCATAATCTTTCTTATATTTAATAAGTAATGCTCCACCCATGCCTGTGGTTACTATCTTGTTTCCATTAAAGCTTATTATTCCCATTCTAGAAAAAGTCCCGGCATGTTTATTAGAACTATAACTACCTAAAGCACCCGCCGCATCCTCTATTACTTCAATCTTATATTTTTTGGCTATTCTATTGACAGCATTCATATCAGCACAAATACCATATGCATGTACAACAACAATACACTTTAGAATTTTTTTATTTTGCTTATTTATACAGATGCCATTAAGAACTTTATAGTTTTTATTCAAATAATCATCTAGCTTTTTTTCATCAATATTTAGACTACTATCTGAACTATCAACAAAAACTGGAGTGCCCCCTGCATATATCACTGAGTTAGCTGTGGCAACAAATGTCATAGACGGCACTATAACTTCATGGTTTTCTATATTAATCTCATTAAGAGCACAAAAAAGTGCAGATGTTCCGCTAGTTGTCAATAATATATATTTGGCACCTGTTAACTTCTTTAAATGTTCGGTAAGCTTATCTATATAACTTCCAGAAGAAGATACATATGTTGACTGTATACATTTATTAATTTCTTTCTTAACATGATCAGAAAAAATTGGCTCATGGACGCTATAACGACCAATATTAGAGGGTAGGCATTTTTTAATATTATTTATAATATTGTCATACATGATTAGATATTTTCATTATAATTTTGTAATGTTAATTGATAAATTTATTTTTTATCTATTTGGGCTTTTTTAAAATCTTCTGGCGATCCAATATCAATCCAAGACTCATATAATGGATAAGCAATTACGCTTCCAGAGTTGACATATTTATCTAATAATTCAACCATGCTTATTGGAACATTCTCTTTCATAACTTTTATTATTTCTGGATCAATGACATATATGCCAGCATTGACATGATGCTTGATTGTTGGTTTTTCAATAATCTTTGAGATTACTCCATTTTCAGCAGTAATAGAACCAAATGGTATAGATACTTTATACTCAGATGCGCAAATAGTTATAGGCTTATCATGATGATTATGAAAATTTAAGAGCTCATCATAATTAACATTGGCAATAATGTCACCATTTTTAACAATGATTGGTTCACTCAATTCATCTTTGGATATCAAAGACAAAGCTCCGGCAGTATCTAATGGATATGTTTCGGAAATATACGATATATATTTAGATAAGATTTTATGATTACTAAAATAATCTATCAATTTTTCTGATTTGTAACCGACAGAAAGTATTATATTTTCAAATCCATTTTTTAAGAATGCTTCTATAATATACTGTATAATAGGTTTTTCTTTTATCATTAAAAGAGGCTTTGGTGTATTTTCTGTCAAAGGCATTAACCTTTCTCCTTTTCCACCAGCCATAATAATAACTTTATTAGATTTGATAATTTTAGATCTAGTAATTCCAGCATGATATAGAGATGTGACCTCTCCTTTAGCATTAACTATAATCGGTGTGACTTCTTTCTCAGATATTATATTATCAATCATAGCCTGATCATCTTTTAAAGCATAACTCGGCTTATCATTCATAATAGAAAAACAACTAGATTCTAGATTAAAACCATTCAGCAAACCTCTTCGTATATCACCATCTGTAATACTACCTAGTAACTCATTCTTATCAGATACTACAATTATTATCTTAATGGGCTTTTCTTGAAGTATTTTAATAACTTCAGACAGCTTGGTATCTTTTTTAACCAAATATTGCTTTATATCAAAATTATCACTCATCTAGAAACCTCTTCATTATCTTGAGGCCTTCAGGGCCGCTTTTTTCTGGATGGAACTGGCATCCATAACTATACTCCTGCTGGATAATTGCTGGCATTACTATCTTATTATAATCAACGCTTGCAATAATATCGCTTGGATCTTTACAGTTCGCATAATAAGAGTGGACAAAATACATATACTTATCATTCAAGGAATTAGAATAGATGCTTTTCGAATCTTTATTTTCAATTAATTTATTCCACCCGATATGAGGAATCTTAAATATTGCATTACATGGCTTTTGAGACTTAATACTTATTACTTCTCCGTCAATAATTCCTAACCCATCTGTCTCTCCAAACTCGTAACTTTTATTTAGCATTAATTGCATACCAAGACAAATGCCCAGAAAAGGCTTTTCTTTAATAATATGATTTTTTATTGATTCAACCATATTTTTATTTTTTAATTGTTCCATTGCATATTTAAATGCACCAACCCCTGGTAAAACTATATAGTCTGAAGAATCTATTTCTTTGTAATTAGTAACGACTCGTCCTTCAGAGCCACAATAATTTATAGCTGCTAATAGATTTGAAATATTACCGACTCCATAATCTATGATAGATATTTTTTTAATAAAATTTTCTGACATTAATATTCTTTTCAATTAATTTATGTCTGATTGTACTGGTAGACATCTTGCCATAGTGAAGTACATTCGCTATAGCTATAGCATCTGCATTTGAATCTTCAATCACATTTATGGCATGATTAATATTTCCCATTCCTCCAGATGCAATAACAGGTATTGATACATTGTTAGAAACTGTTTTGATTAAATTATAATCGAATCCTTTCAATGTTCCTTCTTGATCGATTGACGTTATTAATATTTCACCAGCATTGAGGTTATCAACTTTTTGTGCCCACTCAAGAACATCTAAGCCAGTTTTTTCCCTTCCATTTTCTGTGTATACTTCCCATTTATTTTCACTTATTTTTTTTGCTTCAATTGATACAACTATACTTTGTGATCCAAATCTTTTTGATATCTGCTTAATCAAGTCAGGATTTTTAGTAGCCGCTGTATTAATTGCAACTTTCTCAGCACCACATTTCAAGATTTCCCTGGCATCATCTACTGATTTGATTCCTCCTCCAACTGTTATAGGCACATATACATCTCGAACAGTTTCTTTAATTATTTCTTGCAAGTTATTTCTACCATATAAGCTTGCAACAATATCCATATATAATATTTCATCAATACCATCTTTATAATATCTCTTTGCGAAGTCATTGGGATTCCCAACTTTCTTAAGGCCTTCTAAGTGAATGCCTTTGATTAAATGAGAACCTTTGATATCTAATCGAGAGATTAATCTGATATTGCTTGTCATAAGATATTACGAAATTATATCTCGTAGTCTCCAGATGCCATCATCATATTTCCATATATGCGGAGATCTAAAAGTATCGCAAAGTTTATCAAAATATTCTCTTGTAATTATCGGTGACTCAAAAGATTTATATGCTATAGGGTGCTCCTCTTCATTAATTGATAAATACTTAAATATTTCTTCACTAAATCTCTCTGGATATTCATGATCAAATTTTTTAACTAAAGCCACGGCTTCTTCTCTGTTAATTTCTCCTGACCTAATTTCCTGAGATGCATCATATGTTGTTCGTCCAATTCCAAATTTCACTCTTGTTGTATAATAATGAAAATCATCTATTTTATCGTCTATACTGCTATATTTGCTATAAGTACCTGAAGTTCTTTCTGGAGATGCCTCAAAGCCGCCTTTTTCATGAGCAAAATAATAACATGATTGTGGATGCCATTTTAAATACCAACCTAAGTCATGAAAATTAAGCTTTGCATTATAAAGATTCTCAGAATCTTCTGGTATGTATATAGCTAGATCCGCTCTCGTAATTCCAAAAGAAGACTGCAAGGTGTCCAGATCTAAGCCCCCAAAAAATAAATTATCATCTTTACTAGAAGACGAGAATGTCATATCTCTGCTTGATGTATCAAATCTTGACTCAGGGCCAGTTCCATATTCAGCATCAGATTCACCATAAAAGACTAATGGAATACCTAGCCTTGCAGCCATTTTTGGCGCAAGAGATTTCTGTCCTACAATAAAATTTTGAAAAGGATGTAATAAGTTCTCAATTGATAGTCTAGTTAGCAATCGATGTACTCTGGCATTTGGGGTTATAAGATGATTGTCAAAACCAGAACCTATCCATCTCTGGAAATTTCTCCATCCCCAGTCTGTATAAATATTTGGTGCCCAAGTAATAGTTAAAGGATTCATACCATATTTATATTTTAATAAATAGGAAGCATAAAAACTATCTTTGCCACCTGAGCCGGGGCATATGCAATCATATGAACCATTATTACTTTTATACTTTGTACATAAATCTTTTAACTGTCTCTCTCTTTCTTCCCAGTCTATCTCAACTTGCTTCCGAGTATAGGTAGTATGACATGCCGCACATACACCATCATCATGAAAATCCAATGATTTCTTTTTTGACGAAATATTATGTTTATGCTCAACCTCAGATTGAGGCATTTGATTTGTCATTACGCATTTTTTACAAAACTTAACATTTGAAGGTAAACCATACTTTGCTACTTCTGATTTATCTTTTTTAAATTCAGTTAGATCTACTGACGAAGGATAATTTATAATTTTTTTAGCCATATTAAACTCTTAGTAATTAATTTCTACTACCAGGCACTTAGCCCACCATCTACAAAAATATTTTGACCAGTAACATAGCTTGAAGCATCAGAAGCTAAATACAACATTGCCCCAATTATTTCTTCTTTATTTGCCATCCTATTCAAAGGAACTCTTTTAGAATAACTCTCTTTAAATTTACTATTTTGCCCACTACATATCCCACCTGGCGATAAAGTGTTAACTCTAACTTTGTTCTTACCCCAGTATGAAGCAAGATGTAAGGTCAAGCCTACAATGCCAGCTTTGGATACAGAATAGGCAGCTGGGGTATTGATTGACACTCCTAAATACTTTGAGCCTTTATAGATTCTTTGGTCTGGAGCCATTAAAGAACTATATATAGATGATGTTTGCACAATAGACCCTTTCTTTCTCCTTGCCATTCTTGACCCTATTTCCTTGGCAACAATATACATGCCATTAAGGTTCACATCCATGATCTCCTTCCATGTATCTAGATCATACTTTTCAAGTGGCATGAAAAATTCTTCTAAAGAATCTGTTTTGGTTGCAGCATTATTTAGCAAGATATCAATTTTACCGATATCTTTCTCTATTTCGACAACAGTTTGCTTTACCATTTTTTCATGACTAACATTACACAGATATCCTTTACATTTGATACCATATTTTTTTGAGAGAGATGTAGCCATTTTATCAAGAGAAGCTTTGTCTATATCAATAAGCGCTAAGTCTGAACCATATTCAGCTAATGCGATTGAAAATTCTTTTCCTAGTATTCCCGTTGCACCAGTAATGGCAGATACTTTATTTTTTAGGCTAAATAAGTTTTTATATTTCATTTTAGTTATATTTTCTAAAAACTGGCTTGATAATATCACCATCAAGGTAATCTTTGATATTATGATTTAAAGCTTTTTTTAATATTGGAAAAACTTTTTTCAAGGCATTCTCGGTTAATTTCAATTCTTTTTCTCCATGATGATAACATAATGCTATAAAAGGCATTAATATTTTATTTTTAATCATTTCTTGGGAAAATAATGTTCTGAGTTCTAATGAAACTTTTCCTTCATTATTAAGGAGATAATATACTGGGGAACATGCTGGGCCTTCAATAATAAAGTTCTCCTCTAAACCATAAGTTTTAATTAAATTTTTGAACATTTTTTGAAGGTTATATCCATAAGACCATATATGCTTAACTACAGATTTTTTTTTCATAAATTTGATTGTTTCAACAAAAGCTCCAAGACTCGACATTTCTGCACCATGAGTTGTAGATAATAAAAAAGTTCTCTCTTTGTCTAAAAACTCAATTGATCCAAGTTGCATAATTTCTCTTTTACCAGCAATACATGAAACAGAATATCCATTCGCCATCGCTTTTCCAAAAGTACTTAGGTCTGGTTCAATACCATATAAATACTGAGCGCCTTTCATATGCCAACGAAAACCAGTAATCATTTCATCTAAAATAAAAACAATGCCATTTTTCTTACATAGCACAGATACCTCTTTTAGAAAATTAGTTTTATATTTACCTATTGATCTATCACAATTTATCTTTCCACAACAATTTTGGGTATTTTTTCCAGCAGAGGGACAGATATGAGTTGCCGGTTCCATCACTACACAAGATATTTTACCCGGATACTTATTTATCAAGGATTTCAAAGAATCAATATTATTATAATCAAATACTTTAGTTAATTTTTGAATACTCTTTGGTATACCTTTTTTGATATTAGTATTGCCTATAAACCAATCATCATAAGAAAAAAAAGGATGTTGCTTGCATCTTGCAATCAAATCACGTCCATTATAAGCTCTTGCTAGTTTTATGCCTGCAGAGACTGCTGTTGATCCATTTTTAGTAAATTTTACCATATCAACTGAATTAATCTGCTTGACCATTAGTTCTGCTGCTTCTAATTCAATTAAGGATGCTCTTGTCAAATTATTACCTTTCTTAATTTGCTTTATTGCGCCTTTGTCTATTATATTTTCTGAATAACCGATATTCACAGCTCTTAATGCCATTCCATAATCTAAATACTTCTCACCCTTAGAATCATAAACATAGCAGCCTTTTCCCTTGTCAAGAATTTCTGGGGCATTAGAAGGATATTGATCGTAACCTTTTGAGTAGGTATGTGCGCCACCAGGTATAGCCTTAAGAAGCCTTTTTTGATAGTTATTTTTTTTCATACTCACTCTTTTTATAATTATTCATTATTTGCTCAATTAAAAAAAAATCAAGATCATCATCAACCTCTATTGCTTTCCATTTTGGCATTATATGAGCCATTGTATTCTCATGATAGAAAGTCTTATTTAGCAGGAAATCATTAACTTTGGATATGTATAGGCTACCATCACAGTGGTATAATTCCTGAATTTCTTGTCTACGCAAAGACTCCACTTTAGATTGATATGGCTTAATCTGCATGTCATGTTCAATGGCATAACAATATGATGGATGTGTTGATACTACTTCTGAAACACTTACGAGAGACGTATATTTATTTTGATTTAATAAGCTTTCTATTGCTAAGTCAATATCAGAAGACTGTGTTAATGGAGAAGTAGGTTCCAAGAGAATTATATAATCATATATATCATTAGTTTTTTGTAAGAATTCTATTGCATGTATCACTGCCTCAGAAGAAGGACTAGTATCATTTGCTAGACTACTAGGTCGAATAAAAGGTATTGAGGCGCCATAAGTTTTGCCAATATTGGCATAATTGTTGGAATCTGTACTGAGGATAGTGCTGTCAATATATTTAGAACTATTAGAAGCAGTAATAGGCCATGCCAATAATGGCTTACCATTAAGCTGTTTAATATTTTTCCCAGGCAATCCTTTGCTATTTTCTCTTGCTAATATGATTGATAAGATCTTTTTTTTATTTAACATTATATTTTGTTTCCAGAATAATTAATCCATGCAGATATACCTGAATTTAACTTAATTATTGGCTCCCATAAAAAATCACTTTTGAATTTATCAGAGTTCAAAACTATCATTGTGTCATCTTGAGAGTCAGATATTATTTCATAGCTTTTTTTTTCAATTTTTAAATGACTAGCAAACATTTCGCATAAATCAAATATGCTTGTTCCTTTCCCAGTACCTAAATTATAAATACCAGATTTCATGTTGTTAATTAGCAGTAATAACGCTGAGCATATGTCACTAATATTTATAAAATCCCTAATATTAAATCCATTTTTTATATATATTAAATTATTTTTTTTAATTAACTCATTATATATGAAGTTAAAAATGCTATTAGACATTCTTGGCCCATAAACATTTGCGAGTCGAAGAACTACGCCTGAGTTTCTTATTACAATATTTTCACAATCTCTTTTTCTTGAAGAATAATTATTGGTTATATTGATAGCATCTGTTTCAAGTATAGGTAGCTTATAGCTACCTCCATAAACATATGAGCTAGATATATATATTAATTTAGATGATAAACATCTGTCAAATATTCCAAAAGCTTAATTTCATTTAGTATCTATAGATTCAATATCGTTATTACCAGCTAAATGAACACATATTTGACCATCTTTTATATATTTGTCTAACTCTAAATAGTTTTTCACTTTATTTAGATTATTATTCTCTTTTGACCTTGATAATCCTATGAAAGGAATAGAATCATCTTTAGCTGACTGAATCAGATGTGATCCAATGAATCCTGATGCTCCTGTCACTAAAATACTATTATTACTCATTAAATTATCTATTTGTTATATATGGATGATTTATAAAATTGAAGATTCTCTTCATTGGAGAACCAGTCTATAGTTTCCTTTAGTCCTTCAATAAGACCTTTTTTGCCTTTAAAAGAAGGTTGCCAGTTTAAAAGTTTTTTTGCTTTATTGACATTTGCTTTCAATCTAAAAACTTCCCCTTTTATTGGTCTCTTCCGATTACTACTAATTTTAATCTTTAAATTAGTTTTCATAATAGTCTGAATTAATTGAACAAGGTCATCTATTGAAATTTCATATCCTGAGCCAATATTTATGATTTCTCCAATACTATGCTTATTTTTTGCAATAGATATGAAGCCTGATACTGTATCGTCAACATATGTAAAATCTCTAGTTGGATATAAGCTTCCTAACTCTATATGTGTATTGTTTAATATTTGAGTAATGATAGTTGGTATAATTGCTCTATTAGATTGCCGAGGACCATATGTATTAAAAGGTCTAATTATTGAAATTGGAAGGTCAAATGTACTAAAATATGAATAGGCAAGTTGATCAGCTGCTATCTTGGTTGCAGAATATGGAGATCGTGCAATATTTTTATTTGATTCACTTATTGGAACAGAGTCATATTCGCCATATACCTCACTAGTTGATGTATGAATTATTTTTTCTACCTTAGAGCTTAAGCAAGATTCAAGTAAATTTAATGCACCTGTAGCATTAGTTTCAAGGTATGCATATGGAGAATAATATGATTGAGGGATAGCTATTAATGATGCCAGATGAAAAACAATGTCAATACCTTTGCATGCATTTTCAACTGATTTTCTATCACGCATATCACCCGGATATACTTCAATATCTTTAAGAGTTTTTGTGTCTAAGTGGTCTAACCATCCCCAGCTATTAAATGAATTATACATCGCCATAGCTCTTATATCTGAGCCTTCTTTTAGAAGAGCTTTAACTAAATGCGAACCTATGAAACCATCTGCCCCAGTTACAAGAACTTTTTTATTTTTTAGATTAATGTTTTTGTAGTGCGTTGACATGTTAACTAAAATCCTCGTCTTGTTTATTTTTTTTAATCTCAGCTTCTAAATCACGTAATTCCTTTTTCAGATTATCATATTCGCTCATCTTTCTCTGAAAGAATTTTAATGTTAATTTAGATTTCTCTTGAATTCCTTCTTTTGTTATATAATATGCATAAGCTCTTTTATTCTTATTATTTTTAAAATTTTGAGCTTTTACAATACCTTTCTCAATCAAAGCTCTTATTATAAAATTAACTTTACCCAGGCTTATATTTAGTGAGTTTGATAACTCTCTTTGACTAACTTTCTGCTCAGACTCTAGGTGTCTTAATATATTAAGATCATCTGATGTGAGTTTATAGTTATTTTCAATAATATTTTTTTTCATATATATCTATAGAGTTTTATTTTTTTGTAAACAGCCCTTCTGTATAACCATTGATTCTAGCGATATCAAAAAGTAAGGCGGTTACTGGCAACATTGTAAAAAATTTAATGCTCATTGCCTCGAAAACTGTCTTAGATTTATAGAATGGAATTACATACCCTCTAATCATAAGATAGCTAATTATGAATGCCATAATATAGATCACTTGAGAAAAATAAATGATCAACAAAGATATAATTAACATCAAAAAATATAAATATGGTTTCCTGTCTCCATAAGCATTCCATCCGGATTTAGAGTATATTTTTATTTTATTATAACCATCTCTAATATTGGCCGCAAAATTAATACCGAAATATCTCAGACAAACATCTTTGTTAATACTTCTTGTCAATGACTTCTGCCTTGCTTTGTTTATAAAATCAATATCATATCCAGCTCTACAGTTTTCAATAAAATACCCAATATCCTTAAAGATCAATTTATCCATTAGTGATCCTGTTAAGCATATACATTTATTCCTAAAACCATATGTATGTGCAATAAAACATTTATCTACTATATTCATACCTTCTGTATAAATTCTTCCTGAAATAATGTCTGCTTTTTTCTTATTATAACTAGCAGCTTGGCTTTCTAGCCAATCAGGTGGAATATCAAGCCCACAGTCCATATATACAATCATATTATTAATAGATTTCTTAATACCTAAATTTACAGAGCTACTAGGACTCATCTTTCCAGAGAAAAGTGTTTTTATATGTAAGGCAGGGTACTTTGTAGCTGCCTCATTAATAATTTTTACCGTATTATCATCCGAACCAGAATCAACAAAGATGATCTCATTAGCTATTAAAATCTGACTTCTGAGGCACTCAATCGTTAATCCTATTGTTTTCTCTTCATTATAGAATGGGAGTATTATTGATATTTTCATTATATGGGTTTAGGATAGCTACCGCAGTTGAATTTATATGTTCAACTAATGAACATATTAATATAAGAATAAATCAATATCAAGTTAAAACACACGCTCTATGGCATTACTCTCAACAGTAGTGATGTATTCATTATTTAAAAGAGAGATGAGAACTTTGGATCTAGCCTCGCCAGACTTTTCAAGAAAGATAGCGGTAAAATTAGAAAGCTTACCATTAGTAATAGAAACTTTAGATCCTTTTGTTATACCATTGATTTCTAAACCTTTATTATCAATGCGATGCTTTAATAAATCCATATAATCTTGGTCTAAAAAATAAGGGCTAGATAAATCCTTGTTTATAAGTAATCTAGAAATACCAAAAGTATTATTAATTTTTGAGAGATTAGAGTTTTCAGGGTCTAGAAAAACAAAGATGTAGTTGGGGAAATACACTTCTTCACGCAAAACCCAAGCATTTCTTTGGAATTTCTGCCGCTTAATAATTGGAAGATAACAGGTAAAACCTTGATTATTAAGGTTTACTTGTGCTCTATATTCTTGCTTTGGCTTAGTCTGTGCTACTGCCCACATATGTTCACCCTAAGAACAGATTAGAATAATAAAAAAGCCTTGTCAATATTAAGGGCAAATATCTTAGCCTTCGTAGTTTCTTCCTATACCAAAATACTTGATCCCAGTACCTATAAACTTATCAAGAGGATAAATATTACGCCCATCAAATATTACAGGTTTTTTCATTGATTTAACAAACAAGGCAGTATCAATTGACCAGAATTCTTTCCATTCTGTGCAAATTAACAATGCATCAACATTCTTAATAGCTGCAGAGTAATTTTTTGTCTCACGGTATAGCTTATGCCCATATATCTTGGTTTCTTCTTTCAAACTTGAAATTGGGTCATATGCCAGAACAGAAGCTTTGCTTTCAAGTATTAATTTAATCATTTCAATACTCGGGGCATATCTAATATCATTCGTATTAGGTTTAAAAGAAAGTCCCCATACGCCAATAGTTTTACCTTTCAGATTATTTTTAAAATATTTTTTTATTTTAGAGAATAGATAGGTTTTTTGCTTGTCATTCGTCAGGTTGACAGCTTTTAATAGCGAAGAGTTATGGGATAATTTTTTTGCTGTGCCTATTAATGCATTTACATCTTTTGGAAAGCAAGAGCCTCCATAGCCACATCCTGGATAAAGAAACTCATACCCTATTCTTTTATCAGAACCAATGCCAATTCTTATGTCTTCAATATCAACATCTAATTTATCAGCAATAACCGCAAGATCATTAATAAAGCTAATCTTTGTAGCTAACATTGAGTTGGCCGCATACTTTGTGAATTCAGCAGACTTGACACTCATATTTTGAATTTTATTTTTCCTTCTATTGAAAGGTTTATAGATATTATCAAACAAGGTTTGTACCTCTAAATCAGATGTGCCTACAATGATTCGGTCTGGCCTACTAAAATCTTCAATAGCAGAACCTTCTTTTAAAAACTCAGGGTTTGAAGCTATTTTTATAGTGAGGTTCTTTTTTAATTTTTTTAATTTTTTTGTAAATATATCTAATAGTACTTCAGATGTCCCTACTGGCACAGTTGATTTCTCAATAATAATTTTATTAGTTGTCATATGTTCAGTAATGCTATTGCATGCTTTCTTGATACTAGTCAAATCAGCGAAGCCATCTTCTTGCGACGGAGTGTCTACTGCTAGAAATATAATATCTGAATGACCTATAGCTGTAGAATACGATGAAGTGAAAGATAGCCTATTAGACTTGGTATTTTTAGCTACAAGCTTTTCTAGTCCATTCTCATATATAGGCATAATACCTTTATTTAAATTATTAATTTTTTTCTTATTAGAGTCAAGGCAGCAAACGTTATGCCCAACATCTGAAAAACATGCTCCAGTTACAAGGCCTACATAGCCCGTACCTATTATAGTTAATTTCATATTTGATCCTTATTATTAATTCTGTTTGAAATTATAGATGCAAAAATCATAAGAGTATATAGCATAAATAATATAGAGTGTTGGTGTGCAAGTACGACATGGCTAAACATAAAGGAAGAATAAGAAATAATAGTTGTAGCTCCTAATAGCCCAAAAACCATTGTTTCATTTTTAAAACTTAGCGCGAAATAAAATATTTTAAAATAAATAGATAATAATAGTAACAAGAGTATAGGCCCAAATATTCCAGTTTTAGCAAATAAGTCAAGATACTGATTATGAGCATGATTAAAACCTCCAGATGGATTATCAAAGTCTGCCCTTATAGCTGGAATTTCTTTATTATTAATTTGGTTAACAATATTTTTATTAAATTTATCTAATCCAACTCCTGAATAAGGATTTTTTTTGATCATATTTATAGAACCCTTCCAAAGAATAATTCTTGGCATTATAGAGCCTGTACTTTTCCATGACGGACTTGATGTACTATTAATATTTAGCTTTACATCATTATAGCCATCTATCACTCTATCAGTCACGCCAGATAGATATGAAAATAATGTGATCATTAAAAGAGTTATCATAATATGTTTAACATTAAATAAAAAAATTCTATTCTTTAATAAGAAAAATAAAAAAACTAAAGGAATAGCAAATAAGGGTCCTCTGCTACCAGTAAGCATAACAGCTGATATTGCAAACAACATCCCTAATAAGGAAAGGGTGGTTGACTTTGACGAATTCTTATTATAATTAAACAATATAAATGAAAAAAAGAAATGAAGCATACTAATATTGCTATATATGGTTGTAGTACTTGTATACCCATATACTCTGCTTTGTCCGTCTATTAGTGATGCATATAATGCATATAAACCAATTAATATGCTACTTATATTGATAATATTAAAAATTAATTCTGGTTTAATTTTAATATCTCTTAAAAAAATATAGATAGGGATAGCGAAAAGAAAACGTGTATAATTATCAAGCTCACGTATATTAGAATCATGAGTTATTGCAGATGTTAGAGCGTAATAAAAAATTACTAGGAGCGAAGATATTAATATTTTTTCATTAATATCCATGACTATTTTTCTTTTGCAAAATATAATGTAGTAAAGAGATATGATAGTTAACAATAAACTAATGAAGCTTAATCCATTAGGAGTAAGAAGGTTTAATAAAAAGTATAATGTTATCAATATTAATGTGATATTTTTAATTATCAAATGCGGCTGAATATCTTTCTTCAAAGATAATGAAAAAGCATAAATCATTAGAAATAATCCAATAGAGAATAATATGTATCTTAAAAAAGTATGAGGTAATTTAAATAAATCTTCATCTGAAATGAGAAGCATATAAATGTCATTAATTGAATGTGTTCCCAATAACTCAATAATTCCCTTTCCATAGATTTTAAGACCTATATCTTCGCTAGTGAATCCATTAATCGCAAAAGCTACTGGAGCAAGCATTGAAATTAAAATAAAAAATACTGAAAATATTAAAAGTATACTTCTAGATCTTACATAGTGGTAGGGAAACCAATTCACCATTATTAGAATAAACCAATAATATTTCCATCACTATCTAGATCAATTTTTTCAGCTGCCGGTACTTTTGGTAATCCAGGCATTGTCATTATATCGCCACATACCATTACGACAAATTCTGCACCCGCTGCTAATCTAACTTCTCTTATAGTAATTACATGATCAGATGGAGCGCCTCTTAAAGTAGGATCTGTGGAGAACGAATATTGGGTTTTAGCTACACAAACAGGATACTTTCCATATCCATTTTTCTGTAATTCTGTAATTTGATTCTTAATTTTTGCTGGTGCCGAAATACTGCTAGCTCCATAAATCTTTTTTGCAATAGTTTCCATTTTAGACCATAAATCAAGATCATCTTCATACAGATATTTGAAATTATTTTCAGATTCCTCAATAGTTTTAACTACAGTTTTTGCTAGTTCTTCAGCACCCTTGCCTCCATCTGCATGATGTGTAGAGGATACTATAGGCACGTCTAACTCGCTTGACTTGTCTTGCAATATTTTTCTTTCAGCTGCAGTATCTGACGCAAAACCATTAATCCCCACAACCACTGGAAGACCATAATGTTCTTTTAAATTCTTTACATGTCTTTCCAGATTAACAAGTCCTTTTTTAAGATACTCGCAACCTTCTTTACTAAACTCTTCTTTAGGACATCCTCCATGGTATTTCAAAGCCCTTATTGTGGCCACTAAAACAACAACAGATGGTGTTAAATTTGCTTTTCTACACTTGATATCTAAAAATTTTTCAGCCCCCAAGTCTGCACCAAAACCTGCCTCTGTAACCACATAATCTGCAAGCTTAAGTGATGCTTTTGTTGCTATAACAGAATTACAACCATGTGCAATATTAGCAAAAGGGCCTCCATGTATTATCGCAGGGTTGTTTTCTAATGTTTGAACGAGGTTAGGCATTATTGCGTCTTTGAGTAAAACCGTCATTGCTCCATGAGCATTTATATCTCTTGCAAGTATTGGTTTTTTTTCTCTTGTATATGCAACTACAATATTACCCAGCCTTTCTTTTAAATCAGCAAGCGATATTGCTAAACAAAATATTGCCATCACTTCTGATGCAACTACAATATCGAAACCATCTTCTCTAGGATACCCATTACCAATAGATCCAAGAGAACATACGGTTTTCCTAAGAGCTCGATCATTCATGTCTAAAACTCTTTTCCATACAACTCTTCTTACATCAATCTGTAAATCATTACCATGATGTATATGATTATCTAACATGGCAGCCAAAAGATTATTAGCTAATTGAATAGCATTAAAATCACCAGTAAAATGGAGATTAATATCTTCCATAGGGATGACTTGAGCCATGCCTCCTCCTGCTGCTCCACCTTTCATACCGAAAACTGGTCCTAGCGAAGGTTCCCTTATAGTTACAAGAGCTTTTTTACCAATTGAATTCAATGCGTCACCTAGGCCTACAGAAGTAGTTGTTTTTCCTTCTCCCGCCGGAGTTGGACTAATTGCGGTTACTAATATAAGTTTTCCATCTTTCTTATCTTCAAGACTATTGAGGAAATCAAGGGAGATTTTAGCTTTATAATGCCCATACGGCTCTAGTGAGTCTTCTGGTATATTAATTTTTTTTGCAATTATAGATATTTTTTCTAATTTTGCTACTTGTGCGATTTCTATATCTGTTTTCATGATTGAGCTCCTCAAATTTGTCACCAAAATGAATAATAACTATAATCCTAATTTAGTTTAGATTCAAGAAGACTTAAAGGTGAAATTAAAATTTCTTAGCATCTAATAATTGACATTCACCTGAAACTGGACTTTCCCCATTTACTGTGATTATCAAAGAACCAGAAACCCTATTAATTAATATTTCTTCCGATCTGTTTGACCCAAGAATATGCGTTGTTGAAAACTTAACGTCTTCAAGCTCCTTTTCATTTACCCCAATTGATTCAACAAACGTATTTTTACTTTCATTGAAATAAAATGTCCTTTTTATTTGAGAATTTTTACATAGTATATAAACATTATTCTTATTAAGTGGCACTGAGTTTGATTTTTTATCTAAATCTATAGTATCCATTTCATCAATATTTATTTCTTCAGATTGATCGGGTATTTCATTAAGGAAAATACTATTAGAAGCTTTTCTGTCAACACAAAGTTCAAATGGAATTTTTAATAAACCACTATCAAAAAGATGGAGGTCGACCTTAGAATTTTTAATTATAAAGAAATGCGTTTTAAACCCAGTATAAATAGATTTATTGTTTTTCGAGTTAATAGATAGGCACAATCTATATCCGCTATAATCACTACCCATTTGACTAACTGAGATCTTGTTTGGTTTGTTTATAAACTCTACTTTAGCACTTTCATGATTGGTAAGTTTCTGTTGCAGGAATTCTTTTAAGATTCTTTGATAACTATCGGGATACTTTCCATAACTTTCTTCTGATAGCCTTTCATTATTACGTTCTGGCATAAGTGCACCAGACATAGGAATAATGCTTTTCGAGCAGCTTGAGATAATTAATGCTAATGCTATTAGTAATATTTTATTCATAAATTCTGCCCAGGGCCGGAGTCGAACCGGCACGAGGTTGCCCTCGAGGGATTTTAAGTCCCTTGCGTCTACCAATTCCGCCACCCGGGCGAGTGCTATTATTCTTTCTTGTAGACATTTTACTTGGTAAAGAAGAATTAGCTTCTTTACTACGAAATCACTATGAAATATAACATACTGATTGTTTTATTAGTACAGAAATAACATAAAATAATTTGGATCATTAATCGGTAGAGTTGAACCTCACCCTATATTGACGAGCCTCTATAAGATTTTCTTGAATCATAAAATAATACTAGGGTATTTTATCTTTCAATGATTTTGTTGGAATTTACCGCCAGCATTCACTTTTACAAATTACAGGCTAAGGTCGGAATCGAACCGGCGTTGACGGCTTTGCAGGCCGCTGCATAACCACTCTGCCACTTAGCCGAATCTTCATTGGAGTTAATGCTCCGCGAATTGTGAAATATTTTACCATTATATATATATAAAATATATAGATAATTATTAAATATGGTCTACTATAAATATATTAACTAATTGTATGCGACACTCTTAAGAGAACTTGATGAAAAATAAAAGTATATCAATTGTTTCTAATAATTTTTGGACAATCTATAAATTTAGATTTGACATTGTTATGATGCTATTAGATAAAGGGTATCACCTCTATCTTATTGCTGGAAATGACTCATATGTAAGTAAATTTAATCATCCTCAGATTACTAAAATATCAATACCAATGAGCGAAAGAGGCATGAATTTATTCCAAGAATTTAATACATTCATGGCTATATATAATACTCACAAAAGCACTAAGCCAGATCTAGTATTTAATTTTACATTGAAGGCTAATATATATAGCGGGGTCGTCTGTAGGTTTTTAAATATAAAATACATTTCTATGATAACTGGTTTAGGGCATATCTTTATTGGAAAAAAAATAATAACTAAGTATGTAATAACAATTCTCTTATCTATGGCTTTGAAAAAATCATTGGAGATTTGGTTTACAAATAATTTTGATAGGATTTACTATAAAAAAAATAGAATAAATGATTTCCAAGTAACAAAAATAGTACCAGGAGCTGGAGCTGATTTTAAAATCGATAAACCAATGATGGCTAGAAATAATAAAGTAATTTCATTTATCATGATAGCAAGATTACTAAAAGAGAAAGGTGTCGAAGAGTATATAAATGCTGCAAATCATTTTAAAAATAATAAGAGTTTAAAATTTATATTATTGGGGTCTCATAAGAATGAAAAGAGTTATATATCAAAAGTAATTTTAGAAAAATCAATTAATGATGAGGTGATTGATTATCATGATCACAAGGAAGATACTATGCCGTTTATGGAGAAAACATCATGTATTATACTACCATCATATAGAGAAGGCATGTCTACAGTTTTACTGGAAGCCGGGATATTAAAAATACCTATAATCACAACAAAGGTGCCTGGATGTATCGATATCGTTCCGGATGATTCTTATGGAACTCTTTGCGAAGCCTCTAATACAGCATCATTGATAAAGGCGATAAATAGACATATTTTGCTAAGTGAAAATGAATTAAAAGAGCAAACATTAAAAGTCTATAATCATATTAGAGATAATTATAGTAGAACTAAAGTTTTAAGCATTTACAAAGATAGTTTGAAATATATTAACTAAATTTGAGCGAGAAACGGGGCTCAAACCCGCGACCTCAACCTTGGCAAGGTTGCGCTCTATCAACTGAGCTATTCTCGCATAATTTATTATTTTGAATTATTTAATGATAACACTCCATGACTTTTTAGCATAATAAAAAAAAGATATTAATGTTAATAAAGATGCTATTTGTAATAAATATATTCCTATCTGATAAGTATCTATCTCAAAAAGAGGAAATTTAAACAGTAAAAGTAAAAGTGATATTAACTGTATTGCTGTTTTAATTTTTGATATCAATAAAACGCTTAGCTTTATATTCTCGCCAACCTCGGCTAATCTCTGTCTTATTGCTATAACCAAAAACTCTCTAGTAATGATAATTAAAACCGGTATAAGGAAAAAGATATCTTGGTTTTCTGTAATAAGAAGTATTAGGGTTATAATTACAAGAAGCTTATCTGCAATAGGATCTAAAAATTCACCAAAGCTTGTTACCTGCTGCATATAACGCGCAAAAAAACCATCAAGATAATCAGTTATTGTGGCCAATAAAAATAAAGAAAATATAAGAATCCTATAGCTCTCGTCATTTGATAAAAATAAAAATACTATCAAAGGAATTAGTAATATTCTTGTTAAGGTTAATGAGTTAGCTATATTAAATTTCATTATTATGCAGATGATTATAAATTATGTCAGCTAAATGTATACTAATACCTGGAACATTAGTTAAATTTTCAGCTGATGATTTTAGAACTCCCTGAATTCCTCCAAAATATTTTAATAATTCTATTTTTTTAATTTTACCTATTCCTGGGACAGAGTCTAGCTTAGAATTATATTGTTTCTTATTAGACTTATGTCTTTGACCAATAATTGCAAATCTATGTGCCTCGTCTCTCATTTTCTGTATTGTAATTATTGTCTTTTTTGACAAGGTCAAAGTAATATCATTAAAGTTGATATCTAGTACTCTATCATTATCAGTATTACGCTTATGACCTTTGACTATGCCCAGAACTATCAGATTAAATATATCTAACTCTTTCAACACTAATTTTGCTTGAGTGATTTGACCTTTTCCTCCATCAACTACAATAAGGTCTGGCAGACTACCTTCGTCTTTAAGTTTTTTCAATCTTTTTCCCATAACAAATTTAATAGCTCCATAATCATCTGATCTCTTAATGTCTACCACGTTGTATCTTCTATAGAGATTTTTTTGAGGACCATTTTTTGTAAACCATACGCATGATCCTTGAGTACTTGAACCGCTTAGATGACTAATATCAAAACAAATAATATTTTCTACCTCATCGGCATGTTTGAGGTCACTATTTAGTGATGCAAATAGATCATCTTTTGACTTAGATCTTAATAATAACTGCAAGCGGTCATCTGTATTAGTTTGACATATTTTTGACCATGTAGAATAAGGTTTGCGATTAGAGTAAATCAATTTAATACTCTTCTTGTGTTTTTTAGACAATACATTTATTAATAAATCAGAATCTTGGAATTTACTAGGTATCACAATTTTTTTAGGAGGATTATTCGTAAGGTAATATTGTTTAAAAAAAGAATTTAAAATTATTTCTGATGAGTCCTGAGGGTTTTTAAATTCAAAAGTCTTATTGCCTAAATTAACTCCATCTCTAACAAGAAATACATCAATGCAATGAATATCATCAATATTGCCATATGTAATGATATCTAAATCTTTTTGATTATTTATAATATTTTTAGATTTAGTTAGGCTTCTAATCATGGATATTTTGTCTCTCACTATGGATGCTTCTTCGAACTCTTGGTTAGATGAATAGTTCTCCATTTTAATATTATATTTATTGATAAGAGATTCATTTTTTCCTTGTAAAAAAAATATTGTATTTTTAACTGAAGCGCCATAATCTTTTTTACTTACTAAATCTACACAAGGGGCGTCACAACGATTTATTTGATGTTGCAAGCATGGTTTATCTCTATTATTAAAATATGAATTTTCACATGATCTTATTTTAAAGATTTTTTGAGTTAGATTTAACATATATCTAACATGGGCTACTTGCGTATATGGTCCAAAAAAGATACCTTTTTTAGTATTCTTGATTCCCCTGTAAAATTTAATAGAAGGAAAGTTATGGCTAGTATCAATATAAATATATGGATATGACTTGTCATCTCTTAAAAGAATATTGTATCTAGGCTTGTGCTTTTTAATGAGAGTGTTTTCAAGTATCAATGCTTCTTCTTCATTTTCAGTTATGATAACTTCAATATCCGATATATGTTCAACTAATTTTTGAGTCTTAATGCCACCAATAGACTTATTAAAATAAGATGAGACTCTTTTTTTTAAATTCAGAGCTTTTCCAATATATATTATCTTGGCATTTTGATCTAAGAACTTATATATTCCCGGTCTATTCGTTATATCCAATATTAATTTATCAATCATGGCTTTAGTTGGCATGATTTAGCTAAAGAAAAAATATCTCTTAACATTTCTTTGCTAACTCTTTTAGTATTTATATTAATTTTACTACAATGATAAGAATCAATTAAAGTAATTTCTTTAGAAAGATTATGACATGCACTATGTTTAAATATATATTTAGAGAGTGCTAGTTTAAATATCCTTAAAACTGCATCATGTGAAACCTTCCCTAAGGCTATTATAATTTTTAAATTTTTCATTTCTAATATTTCATTTGATAAAAAATATGAACAGTTTTTTATTTCACTTACCTTTGGTTTATTATTTTCAGGATAGCATTTAACTGCGTTAGTAATAAAAGGATAATTCTTTCCAAATGATTTTCTAAATCCTGCTTCCGAAAGACAGTTGTTTAGCATATTGCCAGAAAAATCACCATTAAAGACATCTCCTGTTCTATTAGCGCCATGTAATCCAGGCGCTAACCCAACAATGCATATATCTGAATCTTTGGACCCTGAGCCCTTAACAGGTCTATTATGGTAATTCTTATAGGTATCTTTTAGAGATAAAAGGTGTTGGTGGATTCTATGACATTTTGTACATGAGTCTAATAGTCTGGGCATCTTAAAACTTAAGTAAAACAGAGCCCCATGTAAAACCAGCTCCAAATGCTTCTAGCATTATTAAGTCTCCTTCCTTTAAAGAACCATTATGATATGCATCATCAAATGCTAAAGGAATTGATGCTGCCGATGTATTCCCATGTTTATTAACTGTCAATATCACTTTTTCACCTGGTAAGGATATTTTTTTAGCAATTGCATTTATAATTCGACTATTAGCTTGATGTGGAATTAACCAGTCAATCTGGTCAATTGTCATATTATTTTTTTCAAGTGTTGAAACTGCTAGTTTCCCCATTGTTTTTACAGCAATTTTAAAAACATCATTCCCTTTCATTTCTATGAACTCAGGATCAATATTAACTGTCAAGAGATCCTTGTATGAGCCATTAGAGCCTATATTAGTTGATAATATTCCGGGTTTACTAGATTCAGATAATACAACTGCTCCAGCTCCATCTCCAAATAATACACATGTATTTCTATCTTTCCAGTCA
>Ga0209711_10000964_pt1 | contig 29047 bp, 14 predicted proteins | sample ArcticOcean_MG_C_7_FD_187441 | JGI IMG/M metagenome (GOLD analysis project Ga0209711, IMG submission 187441) | Marine microbial communities from western Arctic Ocean - ArcticOcean_MG_CB11_88 (SPAdes) (version 2) | ecosystem: Environmental > Aquatic > Marine > Oceanic | place: Arctic Ocean...
ACGAGCTGCATAGCGGATGTGATAATCCTCGCTTCCAAGGTGTGGCCAGGATGCGTCCAACGCTTTAACATTAGGGCTACCATGAAATGATTCGAGCATGCGACGAGTTGCACGGGCTTTGGCATGCTTGCTGGTGGTATCAAGCTTGGATAACTCGGTAGATTCCGAACCTGTGTAAGCAATACGGTATAAGTAGGATTGTCCTCCTCTACCTCCTACACAAAAATACATATGACCGTCCGGACCAATCACTACATCCGTAAGGGCAAGCGAACCGTCTGTATTGGATACAAATTCCCTTTTTTCTCCGATGTAGGAAGATCCGTTCGGTTTGAGGTGGATGGAATACATCGTAGCAAATGTCCAATCACAAATAAATAGTGCATCCCGATAATGGGTGGGGAATTTAGCATTCATTCCTGCAATTACTCCGGTGGGAGAACCAGGCCCTACATCTACAACCGAGCCAACAGTATCCGGGAAGTATTTCCTCCATTTTTTTGAAGTGGCCCTCCATCCACTGTCTCCCCCTGAGATGGCATGGTTAATGCGAGTAGGTCGATACCATGGAGATCCAACATCGTATTCCATATCTGCATCGTAAACAAAAAGCTCGCCATCCCGATTCAGGGCAAAGTCACACGGGTTTCTATATCCCATGTTCAGTATTTCACGATTTTTTCCATCAGGACTCATTTTCATAACCCATCCGCCAGGTGCTTTTCCTTGTGACATATGACCATAAGCATAATTTTCAAGGAGTACATCATCTTTCCAATTGGTACGAATTCTTGAATTTTTAAATTCAGGAGGGGAAGTAGCATTTCCCGCAATGACATAAATACTTTTACCGTTAGGAGAAACGACGATCGAGTGGGGGCCATGTTCACCACCACCAGCCATTTCGGCCAAGAATTCTACTGGCCCAAGGCTACCGTCGGGTAAGACTTTGGCCCGGGTCAACTTTCGATTGCCCATCATGTACAGGTGATCAAAAGCGTACAGCATTCCATAGATCGAAGATTCAACATTAAGTTTTTTGATTTTACTTTCGTCAAATTTTTCGCCCCGGTTCGGAATATCCAAGATGAATGTACCTGCTTTTTGCTGGTCAGAAACGGTGAGGCGACCTTGCTGATCGAAAGCCATAGAGATCCACGACCCATATTTTTTCTTATCCACTTGGTATACTAGATCTACTTCAAAACCTGGCGGTACATTTAAGCCTGTTGATTCGTCTTGAACAGATTTCTCCGCATTCGGGAGGTGATATTTTCCATTGGTAGTAGAAAATGGGATGATAAAGGAGAGGAGAGTTAGTAATAATTTATTCATTTTTTGAAAATTTATAAAATTGGAGAGAGTTTATTTGTATTTTGAAAAACTTTAAATGATTGTTAAGATATCGATCATGGATTGTAATTATATTTATTCGAATATAAATATAATGTCGTTAGTCAATTTATCTTATGAATTGTTTATTCTGAGAAAACTTTTTTGAGAAAGTCGTCTTTGTTTAGTTTCGGTACTTCATAGCCTTTTACCTGTAAATGGCAGGCGATTCCTACTTTTTCGCACTTTTCTCGGAGTAGACGGCCAAATCCAGCGTGGTGGATACCATCTCCTTTAATAACGGGAATCGGTGCCGGTTTTCCATAATTAAGAAAAACGGGGGGATCGTCCTTGGTTACATGAGTAAGAGGGGAGCACTCGAGTGAGAGGGTCTTGTACTTGTCCCAGTTTTTCATCAGGTGCTCGTGGCTATCCGCTCCGACTGTCTTCCATATCATTGGATGCCGGATACAGGCCAATCCGATTTTCTTTTCGAGGAGGAAGGGGTCGAGAGTGGTTTGGCCGCCCATGGCCACTGCTCCACAGACCCGTGATGATTGGCGAAGAACCGGGTCTTTACTTTTTGGATTGGCGAGGTCGTCGTGGTAGGCAAGCCATAAACTTGAAGCAGCTCCAGCAGAGCCACCTATGACTGCAATGCGATGTGGGTCGAAGTTCCATTCTTTGGCTTTAGTTCTAAGAAATTGAATAGCGCGGGCAGCGTCATGCACTGCCGCTGGAAGTAGTTTCACTCCTGCTAGGCGATAATCGATCGACGCAAAACTATATCCCTTTTTTAACTCTGCCTCACTAGCAGTTTCGTTCTTCTTTCCTCCGAGCCAGCCTCCTCCATGAATGTGGACGAGTAGGGGAGTAGGCTTCTTGGACTCAACTTTCCAAAAGTTCAGGGTCATATCCTTATGCTCGCCATAAGAGATATTCTTATGGGTGGGATCGATTTTTTGAGCGAAGAGAATCGTGGTCGAAAAAAGTGAGAGGATTGGAATTATAAATTTTGAGAGCATAATTTCTTATTTAGTTTAACTCTTCATTGGGCAACACTTTAACCCTTTGTATAAATTTTTTTTTGAAGAAGGCTAGGTAAAGTAATCCACAACTTATTTTGCAGGAACGAGCGGGATGTTTCTCTAGTTGTATCTATAGTTTGTCGATTTTATGCGGTATCATTGAGAAGCCTCTTTTTATAAATACTTATTTTGGGGCCAATGAGTTGTAACTCCTAAAAGCGGAAGGTGACATTGAGTTATAGCGTAGAAACATACGATTAAAGTGAGCAAGATTATTAAATCCGCTCTCGTAGGCAATTTCACTCACAGGGCCATCGGAGGAAAGCAATCGGTAACTGGCATGGTCAATTCGCACATCAAGTACAAATCGTGAAAATGTCTTTCCCGTATACTTGAGGAAACTTCGGCTGAAGGTGGCCTTGCTCATGCCTGCAATGGAAAGAACCTGCTCAAGAGAGACGCGTTCTTGAAAATGGTTCAGAATAAAAAGGATGGACTTTTGAATATTATGATATCCTGGGGCAAGATGGTCGATCGCGAACTTTTTATAAGAAATTTCTTTGGTCTCGGACTTTTTTACTTCGTTGAGGTAGCCTATTAATTGTAGCAAAGTGCCTAATCGGCCAATTCCTTTAGTTGCGGCGATATGAAGAACGATCTTTTCTATATGAGACCTAGTTTTAGCCGAAAAAATCAAACCTTTTAAAGATCTCTGGGTTACTCTTTGAATTTCCTGGCTCGGTACGTTGGGTAGTGCATGTTCCAGTCGGGCTAAACTAATCTGTATGGAGATTCCTGCCGACCTACCTTTGAACCGCCAGTAATGAGGGAGGTTAGGCCCGATTAGTGCCAAGCAAGGGGCATGAAATTGGTCTACCCGGTCACCCACGAGTCGGCTTCCTTTGCCCTCGGTTATAAGGGTTAGTTCAATTTCTTCATGAAGGTGCCACAGGCTTCCGGAACCATTTAGAGGTATCGTTAATCCGTCAGAATTCAAAAGTTCTATTTCATCAATATCGTCATGCCAGCGAATAACTCGGTCAAATTCTCCCTGGGCGAAGCTTATTTTTTCTATGTTTATCGCCATTTCCGAGTTCTAAGAAGATGAGACAATAGTATCAATCATAGATTCTATAAGCGTAGAATAAATAACTGTTCACTGCTATAATAATTTCTCACAATACAAAAAGAGTAATCAATTAAAGTGATATGATTTTGAAAAATTAACGACATTCAGTTTACACCTTGCTACGTTATTAAAATTAACCAACTACCTAAGAATCCGCCATGATAAACCGTTTTATTCAATATCTCTCGTTATGTTTGTTGGTTTTCACTGCATCAGCCGAAGTTCCCGGCATTAACTTGACTGACAAATCGTTGAGCGTTGAGATAATTGACAGTGACGAGAAGGAGTTCTTCATTAGCCAAACGATGGATCTGTCCGGCCGGCTGTATGTTGGTTGCCGCGAGGCGTTGTACATCTACGAACCGAGTGAGAAGGGGGGCTTCAATCCACGACAGGAATTGTACCGTTTCCCCAAGGATTCTTGGTTATACGACCTTGAGGTCTACGGCAATGACCTCTTTATCCTGACTAATACGGCACTCTATCGAATACGCGATGCGGTGATCCGCGGGAGCAAACTGAAACCTGAAAAATTGTTATGGGGCAACCCCCAGGGGCATTTTCATCAAGGTCTTCATGGAATGGAATTCGGCCCAACTGGTGACTTGTTTCTCTCAATGGGGGATCCTCAACCGCACATGCATTGGGACCGTGCACGCCCCGACCACTTGTGGCATTGGACTTTTTATGTTGGGCCGGAGAACAAGGAAGTTTCCTATACCGGCGTAGGGGCTATTTTACGCTACCGACTAGAGGATCATTCACTAACCGTTCACGCGAGCGGCTTGCGTAACAGCTGCGGAATATCCTTTGACCCTAATTGGCGTTTGTTCGCCAATGATAATGACCAGGAGGGGGGTGCAGCATCGCCATGCAAACTAGTTTATGCCCCGCGTCATTCGTGGCATGGTTGGGTACGGGGATGGTCGGCCCGTCAAAACCCGAAGCGACGGGACTTGTTGCCGGTGACCAATCTGGAACTTGATGTTCCCGTGGGTCAATGTTGGCACGACGGTGCTGTGCTGGTCGCCAACTGGGGCAATCGCACCATTAGCCGGCATACGATCTCCGCCAGGGGCACCGGTTTTAGTGCACCCCTGGAAGCCTTTCTTGTAGGTGAAGGCTTACGCCGCCCAGTTTCCATTACGCCTCTGAACGATGGACGGATGGTCGCTTCTGTTTGCTATATGCAGGGCAACGAAGGGTCCCCAGTACGCCAAACCGACTTGTTATTGATCTCTCCCAAGACACCTGCGGCAAGTGGGGATTTTAGTAAATCCGACCTCGTTGGGTTGCTCGATAAGTCATGGACCGTGCGTTACAAGGCCCATCAGGAAATTCTGCGGCGCGGTGGCCCCGTCCTGAAACAAGCCGCCGAGCGTTTTCTGAAGACACCGACCTCTACAGAACCTTTCAGCAGTCTGATCTACCTCGCCGCGATCTACGGTGATGAGTTATCCGTGAAACGTATTCAAGTACTCGCCGGCGGCGGTGACAAAGCCGGCGAACTGGCAATTCGGGTAATGGCTGAGTTCCCTTCTAAGTTTGCACCCCTCGAAGTGGAAACTCTCCTAAACAAATCGAAGTCGCCGGGCGTTCAACACGCCGTCTTGGAATATCTCCATGCAACCCCTAGCGCCAAGCTACCAGAATCCATCGTTCGACTTGCAGCTGACCCCGATGCCTTCGTTCGCCAGTCAGCCGCTCAGTTGCTAGCCCGCCGTGCATCGCCTGCCGAACTGACTCTCTGGGCTGAAGATGAATCCGAGCTTGTTCGCCAGGGAGCCGTGAATGCCGCTGGTTTTCACATCTGGCATGCCATCGAAATTACCACGAACTTCCCAAAGGTTCGGGAATTGGCACGCTCAAATCAAATGACCTTTGTGCATACTGATGGGCCGGTTAAGCTGGCCAAACTTGGCCAGCCGATCTTCATTTACACGTCGTCCGAGTGGTGGAAGGACGAAAAGAACAGGGAGTCCGTAGCTCCTCATTTTTCTATCCTTACCAAAGCCCTGGACGATCTGTCCCCAAGTGTTCAGATTCCTGCCGCGGTCCAATTGTTCTTTCTGCAAAACACCGAGGTCGACCCCAAGGTACTTACAATTCTAGAGGGTGGCGGTGTCGAGCTAGGATCCAAATCCAAGGCATCTGTGAATGCCCGTGCCGAGAAAAAAGCACTACGGGCGCTGACGTCGGTAACCTTATCCATTAACGAGAAGATTCCCCCGGCATTTGTTGGCATCGACTGGAGTTTGTCCTGGCGCGAGGGGAAAACGATTGCGGGTAAGAAGCTTTTCACGGAGCGCGGTTGCATTGCTTGCCACTTGGCTCCCGACGACGGCAAGGGGGGAAGTATCGGTCCCTCGCTGGTAGCCGTACATACTCGCTTTTCCCCTCAATACCTAGCCGAATCGATCTTACTTCCAAACCGTTTTGTTTCGCCCAACTTCCATCCCACCACGCTCACCATGAAGGACAAATCGGTTCATATCGGTTTTATCGAAAAGGATGGAGACGAAATTGATCTACGCATCATTACAGGGACGGTAGTTAAACTGGTGGGGGAACAGGTTGCCAAGCGGACCACTAGCCATCAGTCCATGATGCCGGCGGGTTTGGTTCAGTCACCCAAAGAAATGAATCACTTACTTGCCTACATGCTTCATCAATCCGCCCACGCTAGTCCTCCGACTACTAAGCTATTAACATCGGACGATTGGGAAACCACGGGGAATTGGAAGATCGATGATGAAGGTGCCTTTGTCCTGGCACCGCGTTCAGGAGAGTCTGGATGGACACGCTATGGTCATTATCTGTGGAGTAAAGTGCCTTACAAGGACTTTGAGATCGAGTTCGAGTACAAACATGAAAAAGGAGGCAACAGTGGCTTCTATTTTAATGTCACCGATCGCCAAAAGGCGGTAGGATCAGTCATCGAAATCCAGATTAGAGACTCTGCTGGCCAATCCAAGCTAAGTGCTCATGGAACTTGTGGTGGAATTTTGCCTGGTATCGACCCTAAAACCAATGCCGCCATGCCAGCCGGGCAATGGAACCAGATGAAAGTGGTAAGCAAAGGAGGAAAGATTACTGTTTGGCTCAATGGCAAACTGGTCACCGAAACCACGCTTTCACATCCGAATTTACAGGCCAAGCCTAAGCAAGGCTTTTTCGGTTTTCAGGATCATGGCCTTCCCTTTTGGCTGCGCAATATAAAGTTTCGGGGAACACCCGTTTCACCAATATCGCCGTCTACCATTCCGCCGAAGAAAGTGGAGATAGACCCCACTAGGGAAAAGGTAAATCGTCTGATAGATCCCGTTCAGCCGAACTCATTTGGTTTCCCGCCGACCGAGGCAAAGTTTGTCCGGCTGAATGTTTTGTCCTCCAATCGTGGTACACCCTGTATCGATGAGCTAGAAGTCTATTCCTTGGGCTCGTCGAAGAATCTTGCTTTGCGGTCCAATGGGGCCAAGGCCTTCGCGTCCTCGTTGTTGAAAGGCCACCGTGAACACAAGATCGAACACCTCAACGATGGAAAATATGGTAACGACCATAGTTGGATCTCCGGTAAGAAAACGGGTTGGGCTCAAATCGAGTTGGCGAAAACGATGAAGATCGATCGGGTCGTGCTTTCCCGAGATCGCGGTGGCCGAATAACCAGTCGAACCCCCACCTCGTTCGACATCCTCGTCTCTAAAGAAGGCCGAAAGTGGAAGACTGTAAAAAAATTGCGGCCGCCCAAAGAAACCGGCAGTCACAGGGAGCGCACTCCCCGAAAAGTCAAAAGAGTTGTCTTGGCACCATTGGACGAAACCGGTTTCACCTCCATCTTCGATGGCAAGAGCCTCGATCAGTGGGATCATATGAAAGGAGCCTGGGAAGTCGTCAATGGCTCTCTTTCCTGCACGGGTAAAGAGGAGGTTCGCAACTGGATTATCTGGCGTGGTGCTACACCATCTGATTTCGTGCTTCGTCTCGAATTCAACTACAAAGCCGGCAACTCCGGCGTTCAGGTTCGCAGCGACGACCTAGGCAAGCATCAGGTCTTCGGCTACCAAGTTGAGATTGCCGCGCAGAATAAGATGGGCCTCTGGCACCACTCGCTCCTGACGAAGGGCGACCCAGCCCACGCGGCACGATTCTTCATGGCGACAGTCGGTCAGGAAGTCACGATCACGGCCGACGGAAAAAAGACATCTAAGCAAGTCGCCACCAAAGAAAAGATAGTGGCTCACTGCCGCGAAGGCTGGAACACGATGGAGATCATTGCCGAGGGAAACACCCTGACGCAAAAGATCAACGGCGTCATTTTCTCCAAAGTCAGCGACGATGACAGTCGCCTGTCACGGCGCAAGGGCGTGATCGCACTACAGGATCACGGCAAAGGCTGCCTAGTCGAGTTTCGAAATATCCGCATCAAGAAGCTGTCACGAGACGAAGAGTAAAGACACCGGCGTGCGCGAGAAAGCGAAACTCCATCGGAGAATAACATGATAAAACCATCACTCTTACTACTCGCCGCGGGAACCTTAGTTGTGTCTACCACACCCGCTCAGGACCGGTCGAAACAAAAGCCTGCCAATGTTGTGCTAATCATGGCCGATGATCTGGGGTTCGAAGCACTGCAGTGTTATGGCGGCGGATCCTACCGGACTCCTCACCTCGATAAGCTGGCCAGTGAAGGAATTCGTTTTAATAACTGTCATGCAACGCCTCTTTGCACGCCATCACGAGTCAGGCTGATGACGGGCAGATATAGTTTCCGGAACTTTGAGTCTTTTGCCTATCTGAATCCGGCTGAAAAAAACTTTGGAAAGTTGGCAAAAAAACAAGGTTATGCGACGTGTGTGGCAGGAAAGTGGCAGTTGAGCAAAAAGGCCAACGGCAGCCTCCCTAATGCTATGGGTTTTGATGAATACTGCGTCTGGTATTTGAAGGAAAGAGTTGGAAGCCGATACGCAGATCCGACACTCTCTACTTTAGATGCACAGGAAAAGAAATATAAAGGGAGGTACGGCCCCGATATTATGAGTGATTTTGTTTGTGATTTTATCGAGAAGAATAAAGAACGCCCTTTCTTTGTTTATTACCCGATGGTGTTGACCCATGATCCTTTTGTTCCGACCCCAGATAGCAAAGGTGGAATGTATGCAAAATGGGATCGAACCGACAAGGGATACACGCCTAAACGGGGCCCGGGCTACGACGTAACAAAGTTAATCGGCAGCAAATTCGAGCAGCAATGCTTTGCTGATATGATCGCGTATACAGATAAAATCGTTGGCAAAATTGTCGCTAGGTTGGACGAGGTCAATCTCCGCGACAACACGCTCATTATCTTCACCTGTGACAATGGTAGTCATCCCAAGAGTCGTTCGCTTTTAGATGGAGTACTTCGCCAGGGCGGAAAAGGGGCGATCCACGAATTTGGAACCCATGTCCCATTGATTGCCAATTGGAAGAACCGGATTAAAGGATCTCAAGTTTGCGACGACCTAATCGATTTTGTTGATGTCTACCCCACCATTGCCGACGCTATCGATGCACCTATTGCCGACGGGGACGTCGATGGGATTTCTTTCATGCCGCAACTGATGGGGAAAGAAGGCAAGGCGCGGGATCATCTATTCCTGCACTATGATCCGGCCCATGGAAAGCCCGGAGAGACCTGGACCGGCTGTGCGTTAACCCGCTATGTGAGAACGAATAAATGGAAATTTTATAATGATGGTCGCCTTTATGATGTACTTGCAGATAGAACAGAGGACAATATCGTCCCCGCTGATCGGTTTCCCAATGTTCGAGCTCAGTTGAAAAAACGTCTCGATGCACAGCCCGCGATCAACACAGCAGTAACTCCTACTGTGAAATCGAGGATGCGGGCACCCCAAAAAAAGGACCCAGGGCAAGTTCAGAAGGCAAAGAACAGATAGAGCGTGGGCAACCTTGCGCGCGAGTACGGAAAAGCTACGACAGCTCTTAAAGCAAACCAACAACTGACCATGGAGATTTTCAAATAATGAGAACATTAAAACATACTTTTATCGCAACATTTCAAATTGCCGTATTCTTTTTCTATATTGGCTATACAAACGAAGCCCATGCGACTGCTAGCCGACCGAATATTGTTCTCATTTTGGCCGACGATTTCGGTTGGGGTGACACCAGTTGCAATAACCCCAAGTCGCCTATCAAGACGCCTCACATCGACCGCATCGCGAATGAGGGTATTCGATTTACCAACGCCCACACACCGTCTTCCGTTTGTACGCCTACTCGCTACGGCTTACTCACTGGGCGCTATCCCTGGCGTTCGTATCTCAAGGAAAAGGTGCTGCCCTATTATGCACCGGCGTTGATCCAGAAAGGCCGAATTACCATCCCTTCCTATCTCAAATCGCAGGGCTATCGTACCGCGGGATTCGGCAAGTGGCACCTCGGCCTCGATTGGACACCGATAAAAGGCGACCCGATGAAGTGGCGCACACATTGGGACACCCGCGACCCTAAGACGGCGATCCGTGTGGGCCAGGGCATCGACCACACCAAGCCATTCAAGAACAGTCCGATCGACATTGGTTTTGACACGTACTTTGGCACACCCTCGAACGCGGGTCGTATGCCGTTCTTCATCCAAGACAACCGAGTCTTCGGGAATCCGAAACCTGACAAGCGTGGCTTGATGCGAGACCCAGCCGCTGCTCGTGACAAGGTCGACGATATCTACGTCGACAAAGCGATCGCATTCATCCAGGCGCACCGAAAGCAGCACGCGGATCGACCGTTCTTTGTCTATCTGCCTCTCAACGCAATTCACGGCGCTGTCCAGGTCCCGAAACGATTCGAGGGCAAGACGGGCATGACCAGGCGCGAAGACAAGATCCTTTGGGCGAACGAGAACGTCGGGCGGATGTTGGCAGCGATCGATCGTATGAAGCTCGCCGACGACACGCTGGTCATTTTTACGACGGACAACGGGCCTCTGTATAGTCCCGTCGCCAAGAAAAAGGGCCACGAACCGACCGGCCCTTACCGCGGCTTTAAGACTGGTGCCTGGGACGGCGGCACGCGCGTTCCCTTCGTCGCTCGTTGGCCGGGCCACATCCCCGTGGGCGCGACGACCGACCAGTTGATCGGCCTGACCGATGTGTTTGCCACGCTCGCCACTCTGTGTGGCAAGCCGCTTCCCGCCGGCGCCGGTGCGGACAGTTTCAACCAGTTGCCTGCGCTGTTGCAGAAGAAGGACGAGATCAAACCACGACCAGCTATGGTCACCGCGAGTTATCGCGGACTACTGACACTTCGCCATGGCGATTGGAAAGCTATCTTCGGAACTAAATGGTCGGGCGGGCACACCAACAAGCAATACGGCGGACTGGGTCCCGACGAAACCAGAGACGACCCAACATCAGGGCAACTCTACAATCTTTCAACAGATCCCTTCGAGAGCATAGATCTCTGGGAAAGCCATCCCGCGATTGTCGGGAAGCTCCGCCACAAGCTCGATGAAATCAAGCGGTTGGATAAGAGCGACGATCTGTACATCGCAGGCGCCGTGACGAAGCCAAATGTCGTCCTCATCTTCTCCGATGACATGGGCTACTCCGACCTGCCGAAATTTGGTAAGTCCGAAATTCCAACTCCGAATATCGATAGACTTGCTAATGAAGGCACTCTCTTCACCGATGCCTATGTTACGGCCCCAATCTGCGTGGCCTCGCGGATGGGTTTGTTGTCCGGTCAATATCAACAGCGGTTTGGCATCTACTGCAACATCTATGGAGAAGCCAAGACCCGTTTGTTCCTTAAGCAAACGTTGTTGCCCGCGGTTTTTCAGGTTGCCGGTTACCGGACTGCCCACATCGGAAAGTGGCATCTCAGTGGAAACAAACGGTCGCAGTACGAGACGGCGGGACCGCGTGACCGTGGTTTTGATGAATCAGTTGCCATTCAAGGCGGCGATTCTGCATTCTGGAAGGGCACTCCGGTTTTTCGCAACGGCAAGAAGTTTGCAGCCCCCGAATACCTGACGGACCTGTGGGGCACGGAGGCCTGCACTTTCATCGATCGGACCCACGACCAACCTTTCTTTTTATACCTTGCCTACAATGCAGTTCATTCGCCGATGCATTCGCTCGATGCTGACCAGGAACAGTTCGCGGATGTCAAAGACGAGAACCGCCGGATTTACGACGGTATGCTCCTGGCTATGGATCGCAGCATCGGGCGGGTGCTCGACCGCTTGGACAAGCATGGTATCGCGGAGAACACGATCGTGGTCTTTATGAACGACAATGGCGGTGGCGGGAGTACCGGTCTATATGCGGGTCACTCCCGAAACTACGCCAACAACAAGCCGCTCAGGGGGCACAAGTTCGACGTTCTCGAGGGCGGTGTGCGCGTCCCCCTGATCATTCGCTGGCCCAAGCATGCCCCGTCCGGAAAGGTATATCGTGAAATGGTCTCGAGCACCGATGTTTTCCCGACCTTGGTGGCTGGCGCCGGTTTGCAGATGCCCAAGGGACAACCGGCAGATGGCGTGGACCTGCTTCCTTTCATCAATGGAAAGAACACATCTAAGCCGCACGAATGGCTTTGCTGGCAGAACCGCAGTTGGCTTCCTGGAAAGAAGGGCGGTCATGTTATTCCTACCCCGAAAGTTCATAACTCCGCCATCCGAAAAGGGAATTGGAAACTCGTGCGAATGAACGAAAAGATCGGTTCAGAGGTTCCACCGCCCCCCTGGCGCCTCTACGACTTGGAGAAAGATATCGGGGAACAAAAAGACCTCTCCAAGGAGCGCGTGGATATTGTTAAGAAATTGAGCACCCAATTTGACAAATGGCGATCAACGATGCATCCCACCGTTGAGTAAGCAAAGTTGGCTTAAGCTCAGATCACCCATGTGGAGACTTCGATATTAGCTACATTTTCTGATATCGCGGGGGAGGCAGTGGAGTCGAAAACGGAAGAAATTTCAATTACGCCCACTCTTTTGAATCAAAGTGAGCAAAAGACGGATACAGGCAATATATTGTTGAGCATAATTTTGTATTGAAACTATTTTAACGACTCGATGTTTTGCTTTTGCAGTATTTAAAAAAGAAATTAAACAAGCTTAGGTTCTATTTAATATTAAATTTGACACCTACTTACCTATAGGTAAGTTGAGTTGCTATTAGGGAAAAAATATTAGATTTAGCAACTAAGCAGATGCGGGGTGGGGGGTATAAAACTCTTAATTTTCGTGTTATTGGGGAACACCTGAATACCTCTAAAGCAAATATTCATCATCATTTTGGAAACAAGGAAGGGTTGGCCAATGAGGTGATTAACGATTACTCATCGAAAATGTTGGGCGAATTTAAGCGATTGGCTGCGGAATGTGATTCTGATCTATCTCAATTTATAAAAGAGGCGGAGGATTTGTTTTGGTCAGCCTGCTTGAATACGGGGCATTGTGTTATGTGCCTTTGCGATCAAGTTACTCGATTTTCTGAGGTGCCTAATGGCACGAAAAGGGTTGCTCAGGAATTTTATGAGAATCTTTTTAAAATAGTACGCGGGGTGGTTAAAAAGGCCCTCAAAAAAGGAGATCTTCGACCGGGACTTAAAGCAGAACAGGTAACCCATCAAATTTTAATGTTAATGAATGGCTTACCGAGTGTGGTTCAAATGAAAGCTTCTGTCTTTGAGGCAGAAAAAACGCTGAGAGGTACGATACAATCGTGGGTAAAAACACTTAAGGTTTGAATTTGCCTGTGCTTTTAAAGTTCGAGGATATTAGCATCAAACTATTATCAAAACAAATCCTATAAATTATAGGTAAGAAAAACTATGAAAAAAAAGACATTCGCAAGGCACTGGGCTGAACTAGTCACAAAACACCCAATTTTATTTATTATTTTTGGTTTATTTATTGCAATGGGGCTGGGGTATGGCGGAAAGTTCATCTCCATTAGTAGTGATTACCGGTATTTCTTTGGAGAGAAAAACCCGCAAAGATTGGCATTTGAAGAATTACAAAATGTTTACAGTAAAGATGACTCAGCCCTTTTTGTAATAACTCCCAAAGACGGAAAGGTCTTCAAAAAAGACACCTTGGCAGGACTTCAATTTCTCACTGAACGTGCCTGGCAACTACCTTATTCAACTCGTGTGGATTCAATTACTAATTTCCAGCATACTTATGCAGAAGAGGATGACTTGATCGTCAAAGATTTGGTGACTAGGGAAGAGTTGAATGATATTGAAAACCCTGTCTCGTATTCAAAACTTAAGCAGATTGCTCTAAAAGAACCTCTTTTGATGGGAAGATCAATCAACGCGGATGCAAGCGTTACATCAGTAAATGTATTAATGACCTTTCCGGGCGAGCATCCAATGGAGATTCCCGAGGCAGTTGCTGAAGCTCGCAAGCTCGTGGATGAATTTAAAACAAAGTTCCCCAATCATGAGGTTCATCTCTCGGGGGTCACTATGTTGAACAATGCATTTAATGAAGCCGGAGTGAAGGATATGACCACGCTGACCCCGGCGATGTATGGAGTGATTATCCTAATTATGTTTATCCTGCTTCGTTCATTGTCCGCAGTTTTTGCGACCTTTATTGTGATGCTTTTATCAATCATTAGTGGAATGGGCTTTGCGGGTTGGATGGGAATACCAATTACCCCACCATCATCGATCGCTCCAGTTGTTATTATGACTTTAGCGATAGCAGATTCAATCCACATCTTAAAATCCGTATTCGGTGCGTTAGGTGGAAGTACAACCAAGCGCGATGCTATTATTGAAGGGCTTCGGGTGAACCTTAAACCGGTTTTTCTCACCAGTGCCACTACCATTGTCGGGTTCCTTTCTCTTAATTTCTCAGACACTCCTCCTTTTCATGATCTTGGTAATATGACTTCGATCGGAGTGGCCATGGCCTTCTTTCTTTCGGTCACAATGCTACCGGCGATTATGATGCTCTTACCCTTAAAGGTAAAACCTTCAAGGCATAGCCAAAATCAATGGAGTCCGCGCTTTGGTTCATGGGTATGCGAAAAAAGAATGCCGATTGCCATTCTTAGTTCGATTGCCACAATTTGGATTGGTTCACAGATTCCAAAGATGGAATTGAATGATGATTTCATCGGTTACTTTTCTGAGGATAATGCATTTCGAGTCGACTCGACTTATACGATGAACAATCTCACCGGGATTTATCAGGTCAATTTCGATCTTAAATCAGGTGAGTCTCAGGGGGTTGCTGATCCAGCGTTTCTTGCGAAAGTCGAAGAATTCGCAAACGTTCTGCGTAATGAACCCATGGTGACCCATGTGAATAGTATTACCGATGTATTTAAACGACTTAACAAGAATATGCATGCTGATGATGAATCTTATTACAAACTTCCAGAGGCCCGTGACCTCGCTGCCCAGTACCTTCTCCTTTATGAGATGAGCCTTCCGTACGGGCTTGATTTGAACAATCAGATCGATGTTGATAAATCATCCACTCGAATTACGGCAAACCTTGGCGATGTGAGTACTGCAGAGATTATCGCAATTGTGAGCCGAGGGGAAAAATGGTTAAAAGAAAATTGTCGTGAAAGTATGCATGCATTGGGTAGTTCACCCGTTATTATGTTTAGCCATATATCACATCGTAATGTGGTCGCTATGTTTAAAGGAACTCTTCTTGCATTCGGATTAATTACAATCGTAATGATAGTAGCGTTGCGTAGTGTGAAATATGGTTTGCTTTCTCTGATCCCCAATCTTGTGCCTATTGTACTTGGGTATGGCTTATGGGCGATACTTGTTGGTGAAGCTGGATTTACCATTGCGATTGTGGGGTCGGTGACCTTGGGCATTGTCGTAGATGACTCGGTTCACTTTCTTACTAAGTACAGTCTTGCGAAACGAGAGAAGGGCCTCGGGGTGGAGGATGCGATCAAATATGCTTTCCAAAATGTTGGGAGTGCTTTGGTCGTTACCAGTGTGATTTTAGTAATCGGATTTGGGGTGCTCATGCTATCTGCTTTTAAAATGAACTACATTTTAGGGGCACTTTCCGCACTTACTATTGCCCTGGCTTTACTTATTGACTTCACCTTGCTCCCGGCGGTTTTAAGTTTCAGCGATATGAAAAAATCTAAACAAAACAACCAATAAAAATCATCAAACCATGAAATTATTTCAATCAAAAATAATACCTATTATTGGAGTCCTCTCACTCCAATCCTTACTTGTATGGAGTGCTGAACCTAGCTCTGCAGAAGTAAAAGGAAACTGGGTCGCTGAGCAAATCGATAGGTCAGATGATGGCTTTGTTAACCAAGTCTCACAAGCGACTATGACCCTTAAGAATAAACAGGGCCAAGAATCGACTCGATCTATGACTATCAAATCTCTTGAGGTGGAAAGTGATGGTGACAAATCGCTCACCATCTTTAGTTCACCTCGCGATGTAAAAGGAACTGCTTTTCTCAGTTTTACCCATGCACTCGAGCCCGACGATCAATGGCTTTTCTTGCCAGCCTTGAAACGTGTGAAGCGTATTTCATCTAATAACAAATCGGGCCCTTTTATGGGTAGTGAATTTGCTTATGAGGATATCTCCAGTCAGGAAGTTGAGAAGTATACCTATCAATACATTCGTGAAGAAAAGGTTCTTGGGGAAAAAGGGCATGTGGTTGAACGGGTACCGGTGGATCCTAAATCTGGTTATACTAAGCAAATAATATGGGTTGATGGAGTAGCTTGGCGTTTTGGAAAAATCGAATTTTACGACCGCAAGGGTAAAAAGCTCAAGAGCCTGACTTATGATGATTACAACCAGTATTCGAATGGCAAATGGCGAGCCAATAAAATGGCCATGATCAATCATCAGACCGGTAAAAGTACTCTATTAATTTGGAGTGATATAAAGTTTGGACAGGATCTCACTGAGCGCGATTTTGATCAAAATGCTCTAAAGAGGGCTCGATGAAAAGATTGCCTAAACCCTTCCTAGGGTTCTTGGGTTTATTTTTAAGTCCATTACTCGTTGCTGTTGATAGAGGAGGGGAGTTTTCTGGCGAACTCTCCTTTGAAGCTCGTAGCTACCTAGAGCGTGGAGCTTATGGGAATACGGGTCTGGGAGATTTTTCGATTATCTTACAACCCGAATATGCGGTCGCTTGGGAGGAGGATCGGAAGGTGGTTAGTTTTGAACCTTTTATTCGCTTCAGCAGTCTTGATGACGAAAGGACTCATGGTGATATTCGTGAGTTGAGTTTTGTAGGCAGTTGGGACTTGTTTGAGCTTCGAATTGGGATAAGCAAAGTTTTTTGGGGAGTAACTGAGAGCCAACATCTAGTAGATGTAATTAATCAAACTGACCTAGTTGAGAGTCCAGATGGAGAAGACAAATTGGGACAACCCATGGTCAATTTTGTTTATGTGAATGAGTATGGGAATTTTGAATTCTTTATACTTCCTTATTTTCGCGAACGCACATTTTCTGGTTATGATGGTCGTTTTCGCACAAACTTAGTAGTGGATGGAGAGTCTCCAATTTATCTCCATGGAGACGAAGAGTCACATATTGATGGAGCCATTCGTTGGTCTCATTATTTAGGTGGACTTGATTGGGCTATTTCATACTTCGAGGGAACCGATCGAGAACCAACATTGAAAGCTAATCTTATCGGGACCAAACTAGTGCCAGTTTATGGTCAAAGTAAGCAAGCTAGCTTGGAGTTGCAATATGTGGTAGGCGATTGGTTACTCAAATCGGAGGTACTTTCAAAGGACAGCGATCAGAATGGAAACTACTGGGCTATGGTCGCTGGATTCGAATATACTTTTGCTAATTATTATCAAGGCATGGATGTTGGGGTGCTTTATGAATACCTTTATGATGACCGCGGAGAGAGTTCTGGAAGTGGCTTGGATGATGCATCCTTTGTTGGTTCTCGTATTGCACTCAATGATGAAAAATCACTCGAGTTTTTAGTCGGAGGAATTGTTGAACATGAAACTGGAAAATTGAGTAACGCTTTCCTAGAGTCTTCCCGTCGAATAAATGAAAATTGGAAATGGACCATTGAAGGAAGTTTTTTTGCGAAGCCAAAATCAGGTAGCTTTCTTGAAAAAATTAAGCGGGATGATTATCTGCAGGGAAGTTTATCCTATTTTTGGTAACGAATATGCTAGAATGCACTGCTTTTTCAATGCCCTTGGAATATTAGTTTAAATATGGTGATTATCTTTAGCGACGACCAAGCGAAGTAAAGAAATTTTTGGCTGTCAGTCTATTTTCTTAGGGATCGGTTTTCTTCGCCCAAGTAAATTTCATCAGCCTTGGGATCCCAATTTTTCAAACTAGTCCCAAGGAGATCTTGCTCGTCGGGAAAGGCGAGGGGGCAAAATTCGATGCGGGATGATTCACTTACGAGGTACCCTGCATTGGCAAGCCACCGCCTGGCCCGTTTAACTTGGTCAGCTTGTGAGCTTTCCAATGAGTCGACTCCAGTCATATTTTTCACTGGTGAAAATTCTTCTAGTCGGTCTGCTTCGAAAATTAAAGGATTTTTGGCAAAGGGGAGGGCATCAAAGACGAAAGTTTCGAACTTCACGGCGTTCGGTTGATCGGGGGAGATTAGCTCACCTTCATCATTGATATAAGCGACTTTTTTTTCAGCACGATGGTAGGGTAGTTTAATTTCTCCACTTGCAAACTGTTCGATAAAGTTCCGACGCAAAACATGAATCGCAGGACTTCCCGCCCGGTATTTTATTCGACCGTCGTTTTCTTTTTCGAGCGCCTTTTCCTCGGGTAGATCCGAGTATTCAATAATAGTAATCCTATCGCCGATAGAAACGAAATTGCCCAATTTTTCAAAGGGTCCTGTTTTGGTTAGAGAACGGCTCGACATGTCAGATTTTTGTAGATCATGTAAGCCAATGAATAACGGGTTGATCGTACTGACCAAAGGATTATCGACTTGAAAATAGGATAAATGCTCCACCCCTCTGTTGGCCATGTCTGTCACAGCCCCAGAGTCAATTAAAGCTTTAAGGGAACCGCCATGCCCATTGGGAGAGAGGGCGAGGCTGTTCTGAGAGGCAAGAAGCAAGTTTCCGTCGAAGTCAGTAGCCGGCATTACACCTTGGGCAAAGAACTTGATGTTTTCTTTTTCTAGACCGTAGAAATTGTTTTCTTCAAAATGGGCGATCGTAGCTTCCAAATTCAATGGGCTACACATGATGTACCATGGAATGGTTACTTCATACTTTTCAGATATCCCACGAATTTGTTCGGCAAAGAGTTGAAAAAGCGGTTTCTTTTTGATTGGGCTTACCGGTAGGGTTCCCTTTGGACCATCATATCCAAGTCGAGTACCTTGCCCTCCGGCTACGGTAAACGCAGCGGTCTTTCCTGCTCGAATAAGCTGCTCGCCGTGATCAAAGGCTCGGGTATAAAGTTTTTCCTGTTCTGCGTTTTCTGGTTTTTGGGGGAGGTAGGAGGCGGCATCATAATCTTCAGGCAAAATGGATTGATCCTTGTTAACAATACATTCATTCAAGGCTATTTTGAGCTCTTCCCAGTCGAGAGCTTCCACTTGTTTTGCAAGCCCGCAGTTGTTAGGGGTCAGCTTGTTCATTCGAAGTTGATTCTTTTTAGTGATATCCATTAATGAAGAATCTTCTAACGGTTAAGGCTACGGGTGGCAATTTTCAAGCAATACAAATTGGTTAATCATTATCCATTCGTTTCCTGAGTTCGGTGAGCCTTTTGTCCTTATCATATAGATAGTCCTGCTTAGTGTTATAGGCATCGCTCCGTTTATTCATAAGTCTGTTGAATGCAGGGATGTCTTTGAGGGATTTTCGGGCTTGCTCGTGCTTATGGGAAATTTCCTTACTGCTGAGGAAAAGTTCTGGATAATTTTCTTCGAGCTTTTTTTGTGTATCTTCGACAATTTTAACGAGCTTACGATAATTTGCATTGCTTTGGTATTTTATGCGTGCTTTTTCCAAGAAGGCTTTTTTGCGAGAATTCGATTGGTTCGCGATGGATGGAATTTGATCTAGCAAATACTCCTCAAGTGCTCGTTTTGCACGAAAGCTGGCAAAAAGGGTTTCTTTGTAAAAAGGATCTTCCCGATGAAGTTGTTTCCGCATTTGTTGAATCTTCTTCTGGAAGTCCTTGTGCGAAGTGAAAGCTTCAGGGAAACGTTCCCTCTTTTCCTCGTCCAATAGATCGACTTGTTCAACTAAGTTACGATATTCTGAGTCTTCCATGTGGAGACGGGCGTGGAGGTTCCGCTCGAGGATGGCATGTTCATCCTGAATAGATTTCTTCACTGGGAATCGTCCCTTGTTCTTATTGATTGTAGCAAGATTACCTTCCCATTTAGGGCGACTTACTGCTCCGAATACCTGAAGGTTATCGAATGAGGCTCCGGATTGATCGACCTGAAATGCAAAGTAGGTCCGTTCTTGTTTAATTAGAGGGTGACGAGCGTAGGCTAAATGTTGGTGGTCAATATGAGCAACGACCTGGTCGTCGATGAACTCGATGGTCATGACATACCATTTACCCGACTTGAATTCATAGGCACATTCCCCGTGGCGCATGGAAAACCAGGGGCCACGATCGTCGTAAGCAGTTTGGATGAAGAAGTGATCTTTTCGAATATGAATCACTGTGTTATACTTTCCATTGGAGCCAGTAACCAGACGTATATCTTCGGCCCCATCAAAGAGAAATTCGAAACGGATTAATGCATTCTTGAATTTTGCCTTCTTGTAAAAAAGTCGCTTGTTTTCACCAACCACTTGATTACGAACAAGAACTCCATCTTCAACCTGCCACTCTTTTTGGAAGAACCAGTTCTCACTCACTTGTCCCGCCGAGAAATGTTCACCAAAGATAAGGCTTCTTTGTGAGGTGATAAGTGGTCTCGAAGGAATCTGGGCTCCCGTCTGTTTACGCCATTTGACTAACTCACCATGCAGTCTATGAACCATTCCAGAGTTTGAGGATGCGAGATCTTTTTTTTCGGAAGGATCTTCGGCGAGATTGAAAAGTTCGAATTTCTTGGCTTTTGTCGGATCGAAGTATTCAATCAACTTCCAGTTCCCTTTTCGAATAGCACCGGCAGATACGCCACCAAGAAAATGAGGTTTGTCCAAAGGGTAGTGCCAATGGATAGCTTCCCGATTAGGTGATTGGTCTGGTTTTTGCCATGTCACCAGGTTGGAAACGCCATCCAGATCTTGTTTCGGATCCGGTTTGATATCGGCAGCTTCGAGGAGGGTTGGGTAGAAGTCGTGGTTGACCACGGGCTGTGTGCAAACCCTACTCGCAGGAACTTTACCTTTTGGCCAGCGTACGATCAGGGGAACCCGGATACCTCCTTCATACAACTGACTTTTTCCTCCACGAAGAGGTGCGTTGGAAGTAACATTAGTTTCCCCTCCATTGTCACTTGAAAAAATAAAAATGGTATTTTCAGAAAGACCGAGGGAATCCAGTTTTTTCATTAGCCGTCCAATGCCATCGTCAATACTTTCGAGCATGGCTGCCAGATGGGGGTTGTGGTCTTGAGCCCAGTGGTTTCCTGCATCTCCCACAAGTCCAGCATCTTTACATATATAACAATTTCCCCTTTCATTAGGCCCGGGTTTATGTTTTGTTCTGTACTTTTCAACGAGGTCAGGCCGTCCGTTTAAGATTGTATGGGGCGCGTAGTGACTGAGGTAGAGAAAGAATGGCTTTTCTTTATTCCGGTCTATGAAGTCGACTGCCTCCAAGTTTAACCGGTCGGTTAAGTACTCATTTTCCCCCATTCGATTATTTGGAAGATCCAACCAGCGAATTGGTTGAGTACGAAATACATACGGCCAGAAATTGGCTCCATTTCCAACCCCTTTAATTTCACTGCCTATATTCCAATTGAACCCATGGTCCTTGGGGCGTACCTCAAATTGAGCGTCCTGATATTTATATCCGGTCAGGTGCCACTTGCCGACCATTCCAGTGGCATAGCCGTTACGTTTTAGCATTTCGGGAAGGGTTATCTGGCTAACAGGAAGGGCGTTGGAGGAGTTTGGACGGAGGTAATCAAGAATGCCAACCCGTGCAGGGTGTTGCCCGGTTAGTAGTGCGGCACGGTATGGAGAACAAACGGGGGCAGCGGCGTAGGCATGGGTGAAGCGTAGGCCTTGCTTTGCTAATTTATCCAAATGGGGAGTTTCATTAAATGAGTTCCCATAGCAGGCCAACTCAGCCCATCCGAGATCATCTGCAAGCACAAAGACAATGTTCGGTTTCCTAGCGCACACAGAAAATACTAAGAGGGTAATAAAAAGTATAAAAAATCGGCCTGGTTGTACGATCATTTGAAATAAAGTTTAATCGTACTTTTGGCTGATTTTTGATCTGCTAGAAATGAAACATAGTCGGGACGGGTCGCATTGTGTTCAGTGAAATTGGTTCCATCCAGTTCTGGATTTCGAGAAATTTCACTCTGATCCAGCCAAGGTTCAAATTTTACACGTAGAGGACAATTTGAAACCGTGATCGATTTTTGCTTGCCTCCCAAAAAACTTTTTTTTCGTTCGTACCGAACTTGGGTCCAACCGGATTGATCTCCAATCGGAATATCAAACTCCATCCAGTCCCAATCCATAGGCATAGAATCTTTGATATGAAATATATTCTCTGGGATTGAATAGGATAGTCCAGCCAAACCCTCTAGAAACAGAAGGATTTTTCCGGCATTAAAATTGGAGTACTGATCGCCAAACAAGGTAAGGTCACGCCGATAAGCTTCGGGGGCAACCGGAATTCCCCATTTCTTGTGATAGTTATAGTTTTCCAAATGGTTGAGAGTTAATTCAGAAGCAATTTTAGGAAACCCCTGCTTGAATATCCCGTCCAATGTGAAATAAGCGGTGTCCGGAGTGTATCCAAAAGCGATATCGTCTTGTGAGGAGAACGTCTTTATGGATTGCTTAGCCATAGCCAAAGGAAAGAATTTACCATAGAATCCGTTCTCTTTATTTAAGGCCCATGAGTGGATCATATTCTGAGCGTATTCTCGCGGAAAGTGTGTTGTACGTAGGGCCCAAAATGCATTAGTCATGAGCATTCCGTTCTTAGGCCCTATGAAATAATCTTTATGTCCATTCGCCTGCCATCTTTGGTCAAACATCAAACGGATATGCTGTGCATCTTGTTTGATGAGCTTTTTCCAGTGCTCCGCATCTTCTGGGTATCCCGATAGAATCGCCATTTTCCCAAGAACTTTAATCACATCAAAATCATTCATAGCAAAACCTATCATTTTCTTCCAAAAGACTTTTTTAAAATAGCCGATATAGCATTTCCTTAAAAAATCAAGATCCCCGGTATGTTGGTATATTTGCCAGGCTCCAAGAACATGCTCGGAAAGTTCTCCTCCATAAGCACCTGAGTGCCAGCCAATACCCTTATTGTCCGAAAGCATAATTAATCCGTTTGGCGTTTCACGGAACCGGTTATTTTCGACCAGATGTTTCCATGTCAGAACATTGCCATATGCATAGAGATCCTTGTCTCTTGTCCACGCACCTACCTTTATTTGAAAACAGGCATCATAGCGGTGAATACCGAGGAAGTTGTTGACCGCCGATTGAGTATGATTTTCCATTTCCCAGCCTTTTTGAACATCAATGTAATACATCAAGTAGAGTGACCATAGGTAGTAATAAATTTCTTCAAATTTCGGATCACTGCATCGAAATTGCGGTATTTGTTGACTAAGAATACTATTCATCCTCGTGGTTTTCGCTGATAGTATTTTCGGTGCTTCTAGGATCGTTTCCCTCGCTTTATCTCTGGCTTTTTTTTGATCGTCGTGCATCGACCAGGAAACAGTAACCCCTTCGATATTACAGGGAATTTCGAAAGAGTATTCCCACACCCCTCGGTGGTCTTTATTAAGCTTCAGGCTTTTAGAAAAATCTGCTGAAGAGGAGAGGGCAGTGGTCATTCCTTGATAAACACAAGGTCCGATTCTTTCAGGACGGTCGGGGTCGGGAAGAGAGCGAACTGTTCCTCCTTCCCGTATCATTATTGAATTTGTCGGAGAGTCGTAGCGGGCAGAGGCGCTTGAAGATACGCTATGCCGGACATAAAAACTATGGCCTTCAAACCTAAGGATAACCGGTTGTGATGCTGTCATGATCGAGGCAGCAGCGTCATCGGCACCGATAAACTTTTCTTCACGAATGGTGACACCATCTATTTCATATTCACAAATCATTTTGTCCGGGCGCCAACTCATTCGAGTGGGAGTTGGGTTTTTGTGAGTCTTGTCCCCAATGATGACACTGCCATATAGGACACGGGTATCCTTGTAAAACTCCCAACCTCTGTAGTCATTACCATCTCCTGTGTTTTCACTACCGGGTAATTGACTTTTTAGAATGCCAACTCCACGACTTCTGAGGTCATGATAAAAGGGATGCGTAAGGCCTATGGTTTCATCTTCAATCGGCTCCCAGCTTGCATGGAATCCACCCACATAATAAGCAAGGTTACCGGCGAGGAATCCGTGCTTTCTCCCTTGAATAGACTGCTCAAGTCTTTCACAAAGCGAAACTTCTTTTGCGAATATATTTGTACAGATTGAAAGCAGTGCCCAGAAGTAAAAAAGAAACCGGGCTGGAAGTGGGTTGAAGATCATACCTGGTCTTTTACCCTATTTTTCAAAGGCGACTTGCACCTCTAAAATTCCAACCGCAGAATCTGGTTGAGGCACCATATTTATTCGAATGGCATCACAGGTGAGTGGGGCGGCTGGGTGAACGACATTGTACTGGTTCGCACGATTATCGTAGCGATCTGTGACATAAAGCTCAAAGGGTTTCCATTCCCCCTTATTTCTGATTTCAAGTGACCATTCTTTTGGAAATTTGACATCTTGTTGATTCTGCATCCAGTAAACTCCAATGTCCCGCACTTTTCTAGGTTTTGTAAAGTGTCCCTCGACCCATTGATTTTTTCCCAATTGGGGCCGACTAGTCCAGCGTGGAATACTCTTACCACTTGACCATCTAGGTTGCTTACCGTCACCTACCGCACTGATCGTATCGAGATCAGAAGTATGGGAAGCTTTGATAGTAGAAAAGACGCTCTTCTTGGGGAGTTTGTGGGGGTCAAAAACGGCGAGTTTAGGGTTGGTTGGAAACCAAATTGTCATCGATCCTGGCTTGCGATTATTCCATGCGTAATAGGGCACTAGGTCGAGATTTCGTATTTCTGATTTGCCATTTGCTAACAGGGCATATGCTTTTGATTTTACTTGAAAAAAGGAACCGGAAGGAAGCTTCACTTTTGAAAGTTTAACTTGTTCCAAAGGAGATTTACTTGTGAGAAAAAATCGTTGAGTTGCACCCTCATTGTCGACCTCCTCCGCACACAAAACGAAAGGCCCTCGAGTGAATGAAATACGATCATGGTTTTCTTCTACGCGCTTGTCACAGGAATTTAAGCGGGTGGGCATTGGTAGTTCGAGAATGACTTGGTCACCTTTTTTCCAAAGACGTTCAATAACCGCAAAACCAAGCTCGACTTTGGGGTTGATAATTTTTCCATTCACTGAGACTTTCCACTTTTCTGTATTTTTATTTATATATTTATATAATTTGCCTGGCACAAATTGTTCACCTGTCCAAGTAGGTATGCGTAAATGTATTGAAAATGTGACGGGTTCCTCCGGCTCTAAGTTTATTTTAATCAGTCCTTCATTTGGGTAATTTGTAGATTGAGAAACCTTGAGCTCGGTACCTGCAATTTTAATCTTTGTCGATGTATCTGCGTACATCGCGAAGTAGAGATTTTGTTTGTCATGTGCGTAGGTCATTCCTTGAACTTGGGGTAGGAGTCGGGCCATATTACTGGGACAACAGGCGGTTCCGAACCAAGGGGCACGACCAGCGGTTCCATGATTAAAAGGATATTTACCGTCCGCTTCCAGTGGGTTGACATAAAAGAATTTATTTCCTTCCAAATTAACTGCGGCGAGCACATTGTTGAGTAGAGAAACTTCTGCCACATCGAGGTACTTTGCATCTTTGTGGGCCAAGAACATACGAAAATTGAAGAGGACATTACCCACAGCGGCACAAGTCTCGTTGAACGCATCAGCATTAGGAAGGAGGTAAGAGGGTCCGAAACCTTCAATGCCATGAACAGCACCGAGCCCCCCAGTAATATGCATTCTTGTATCGGTTATATTAGCCCAAATTTTATGGAGTGCTTTGGTGTATGAATTTTTTTTCCTTAAGCTAGCAATGTCGGCCATGGCCGAGTAGAGATATGTTGCTCGTACTGCGTGGCCTACCGCTTCTTTTTGCTCTTCAAGCGGAGCGTGTTGTTGTGCATATGTCGGAGACATGACACCTTCACCGTCAGGTACATAAGTCTTTCCACGGATTTCAAGAAATTGTTCTGCCATTTTGAGGTATAGTTTTTTACCTGTTACCTTAAAAAGTTTGACTAGGGCCAATTCCATTTCTTGGTGTCCGGGGGCTTGTTTAATCGGCTTTCCATCATTGTAGTTTGGATCCCCTATAAAAAAGACTTTATTTACATGTTGGGCATTTTTTTCCGCGACCTTGAGCAGTTGATCTTTACCTGTGGCCTGGTAATAAGCAATTGCGGCTTCATAAAGATGACCCATGTTGTAAAGCTCATGGCTATGAACCACAAAAGTATAGGGCTTGTTGCCCATCATACTTTTTTCAGTCCCCACTCCAGTAGTATGAGAGGGATACAAATATCCGTCTGGTTCCTGCGCTGCAGAAATAACTTTTACAATTCGATCGAATTGTTCTTCCAGTTCAGGATCGTCTTGTAATTGAGCCAAGTAGGCAGCACCTTCCATTACTTTATATAAATCCGAATCGATGAACCTGTGAGGCCGGTGTCCTTCTACTTTTTTCCCTTCTAAAAAATCGGCGGCTGCTTGTAGGTGGGATACTCCTGGCTCTGTTTTTTCAAAAGCAAAAGGCACTAGTACCTTCCTTTGAGTAATGAGACGAGGGCGCCAAAATTCGCTTGTCATTTCGACTTCGTGAAAGGGTACAGGTTCAATTGAAGCACCAATTTGTAGTTTGGCGAATAATGAAACCAAAACTAATTTTAGAAATGTATAAAAATTCATAAATTTAAGATCAACAGAATAAAATATTATATATCAACTATATTTTGTATATCAAATTCCATCCTTTTGCAGATTTATTTAAATCGAATAGTTGGGCCAACTGGCAGACGATAAGAAGAATAATCGGGATCGAGATCAGTAAAAGAGGGGAGAGGGTAACCTCGGTCAAATTGGTTGTTTCTAAACATTACGCTCCTGATAATCCTAACACTCGGATTAACAAGAGGGGATATTCCGTCAAAAGAAACGGGGTCATGAAAATAGTCACCATCTCCGGTCATTGAATCCATGGTAACAACATACCTGGATCCCCTTTTTAATTTAATTGGTTGATCTAGTTTTAAAAACCTAAATTCACCATCGAGCTCACCTGTTTTACCCACTTTTATATAAACGCGATCGATTTCTTTAAGGCTTTCGAGATTTCCATCTATTTTCCAAAGGGTGATGGTATGAGGGCTTTTAATTGTTCTTGGGCTTTTGCCTTGTCTACTTGGTTGATCTGATTGATTTTCTTCGGGAATACTACGTGCTGCCCGAACCGGGTTCTCACGGTCATGGTCGTCCCACATGCCTAGATGGGTCGCAACTCGGTTTTCCAATAGTTCGAATTCGTAACCGATGGTACCGGTTAAGTCGTTTCTTAAATTATGCCACCCATCGTCAAGAATTAGGTTTTTAGCAAGAGGAAGATTGAGTTCTCTTGAAAACCCCTGATTATGGATTTTCAATAATTTTGCAGCTAGCTTAGACGCGTTTTCAGATTTTGTAGGTTCTGATAAGTTTTCCATTTCATAGGGATTGGTATTAAGGTTATAGGTAACGACAGGCAGTGAGGATCCGAGCGAACCATTTTTTGTCCATGGCTGGACCAACCCTCCTTGAACTATGACCTTTTGAGATAACTGCCTAATGGCGATGGCATCGTTTTCGTAAGGCGGACCTAAATGGCAGAAAAAATATCTCGGGCGAGGATCCCTACTTTTGGGATCCTTCCAATATTTCAGACTGTCTAAACTATCTTGAGCTTCATTATGATTGAGTTCGTCTTCGATAATTTGAGCGAATGTAGCAAACAAGTCGGTGAGAGAAAAAAGGTTAGAATTTTTGCCCCCTCCTTCAAAATTGTCTTTCCAATAAAGGATGAAGGGAACGCGGTGCCCTCCTTCCCAAATTTTGGCTTTTTTGCCACGCAGTCTGCCACTTTCTTGATTTTGTCCCTCGTTGTCTCCTACATTTGGACCGTTGTCACTAGTGAAAATAACTAAGGTATTATCTATCATTTTATGACCTGGATTACGAGGATCATCAGTCTCACGGAGGGTCTTAAGCAAAGCACCAAAAGCGATGTCATTTTCTAAAATCATATCTTCTCGTTCGCCTCCCTTTGAGCCATCGGTGTACCTGCTCTGTCCTTTGACTTTTTGTCCATCTATTGATTCAGGAACGGCATAATCCCCAGAAGGGTTTCTTTGGAAGTGATTTGCACATGGGACATAATAGAGGAAGAAAGGTTTTTTTTCACTGCCCCTCCTTTTGATAAACCCCATCGCTTGCTTTAACAGATCGGGTCCGAGTTTGGCTAAGTCCCAATCAGGATCCGCGATAATTTTACCTTCTCTTTGCTTCATTCCAATCATCTTCATTTTTGATCGGTCATTCATCACCCAATTGTCATCCCGAATATATATTCTTGGGTCTGTATCGAGTGAGTCTTCAGTATTCCCGGGAACGCCAAAGAATTCATCAAATCCGTGATGAGTGGGTCCATCGAGGATTGGCTTAGTAAAATCGACATCAGAAAAGTCAAATTCATCGGATGGATATCCATTCCCGTTGTCAAAATCCATGCCGACATGATACTTCCCCACTGCAGCAGTCGAGTATCCGTTTCTTTTGAGCATTTCGGGTAAGGTTGTAAGATCTCGATGAATCATAGGGCGATTTGGACCATGCGGAAGCCACCCCTGCTTTTTTAAATAAGATCGATGAGAAAGGCGACCTGTGAGGAGAGAGTAGCGGGTGGAGCTACACATGGAAGCTGGAGCATGTGCATCAGTGAAGGTAATTCCTTCTTTCGCCAAACGCTCAATTTTTGGAGTCGATAATGTTTTGGTTAACGGTTCAGTTCCAGGTATTAACTCTAAATCCAAATAAGCACTAGTATCACCGATGCCCATATCGTCCGCCATGAAAACAATAATATTGGGTTTTGTTGTCTCAGCAGATGAGTTAAAAATTGAGACTAAAAACAAGGCTACAAAAATAGAAGTAGCTTTGATTAATTGTTTTTTTGTCATTATAAATAGTCAGTGGATGAAAGTTTTAAACAAATTTTGTTCGCCTAATGGCAAACCAGA
>Ga0209711_10000966_pt1 | contig 29020 bp, 36 predicted proteins | sample ArcticOcean_MG_C_7_FD_187441 | JGI IMG/M metagenome (GOLD analysis project Ga0209711, IMG submission 187441) | Marine microbial communities from western Arctic Ocean - ArcticOcean_MG_CB11_88 (SPAdes) (version 2) | ecosystem: Environmental > Aquatic > Marine > Oceanic | place: Arctic Ocean...
GGGGGGGGGGGGGGGGGGGGGGGGACGGTCAGGTCACCGAGGCGAAAAAGTAAACAACAGGTCAAGGAGTCATTCACACGACTCGAGACCATTCCCAAAAAAGTGAAAAAAGACCCGCTTCGGAAAACGCTTTTTCCGTCGCAACAGGCTGGCCAACAAAACGAGTAGCATTTCCACCACGATCGGTGCGCCGGTGGCGCGCGCGTCCCGGGTGATGCCGAAGGCAGCGGTTGTGTCGTTTCTTTGCCACACGACTCTCGTTTGTGTGTTGTTGTAAACACAACGCGCGCTGTTTCGACAAACGCGTCGCCAAGCACGTCCGAAACGGACTCCGGCACCACGGGCGCCGCCGGAAAGTCGCTTCTTTTTGGGACGGGCCGATCCATCCATCCCCGGTGTTCGGATAAAATGACGCGAATCGGGCCGGACCGGGTCCCGGAACCGCGGCGGCGATGACTTCTCGACGCTTGAAAAGGAAAGAAAGTGGGGTTTGTCACGTACCGACACGGACGGGTACCCGGTGAGGTGCATCAGGGAGTACTGCAGCATGCACCCGTGCCCCGCGGAGAGCACGAAGCGGTCGCGGTTGAACCACTGGTAGTTCTTGGGGTTGTGCGTCATCGCCTCGCGGTAGATGACATACCCCATCGGGGCGCAGCCCATGGGCAAACCGGGGTGGCCTGAGTTGGACTTGTTGATCGCATCAATGGCGAGGAAACGCACGGTGTTGACGCAGTCCATCACGGTGTCCGCGGAAACGTCCGCGGGCGCGGCGAGCGCGGCGCGGACCGGCGTCACGGCACGCGCGGAAACGCCGCGAGTGGAAACCGTCTTGGCCTTCGACGTGACCTTGGCGCCGGCGAAAGAAGCGTTGAGCGCGGCCATCTGGGAAACAGCGGCGGCCATCTTTCCTTGTTGTGAAAGGGAAGTGGGGTGTGTGCGGGAGAAAGTGAGGGTCGGGGGGGGAAGACGAACGCGAACGCGATATCGCGATTGCGATTGCCGAAACAAACCACCGCGTTTCTCAGCCTCTAGGCGTGACAACTGGCGCAAGGTGCGTATTTCCCATTTACCACATTCCGCTGACCAATTGCCCATACAAGACTGACCCCTTCAACAGAGAAAAACGTTTCGGTACCCTCGTTTTTCGCCATTTCCGAAGCGACGGTCCAGAACGAACGCGCTCGAGTTTCTCCAAACACTCAAAGTGACGAAGGGAAATTTTTCAGCGCAGTTACAAGTACTACTCTGCTTCCTCGCGCTTGCGCTTCACCCCCCCCTCCTCCTCCTCGTCCTCAACATCAGGCCCGATTCGACCTCCGGGCTCGTCATCCTCGTCTTCCCACTTTTCGCACTCGTCGAAGTTCACCACCCCGGCGTCGTCGTCGTCGTCGTCATCGTCGTTCTGCGTGACTTCTGAATCTTCCGCTTCTATAACCTCGAGCCCTTCGTCTTCTTCGTGAGCGTCTTCCCCTGAAGCGCCCTCCACGGGTTCCGGCGTTTCCGTGAGCGCATGGCTTTTCGGCGCCGCAGCAGCAGCAGCCGCTCTCGCGAGCATGGCGTCCGCGTCCCCGCCAACCAGCGCGGCGTCCGCGGCTCGGTACGCGCCGGGTACGTACCCTCCCCGGCTGCGTTCGCCCCGGCCCAACGTAACCCCCGTCATGTCCTGCGCGTCTTGCGCTTTCTTCGCCTCCGCGAGGTCCCCCGCCCTTCCCGGCTTGGGCTTGGCGTTCGAGGCGATGGCTTCGTCCCTGTCCATCGCGTCATAACTGATGAACTGCGGGGTGTCTTTTGACGTTAAAAGAGGCCCTGGCCAAAGACTTTCATCGGCGTCCATCGCGTCGAACAGTAAAACCTCTTCGGCCGAACGCGCCAGTTCCCGGTTAAGCTCGCGCAGGCTCGGCGCGGCGCAGCTCTTCACCACGCCGGTGGCTTGGTCGGACATCAGTTTCTCAAGAGTCTCTCGCCGCTCAGCGTGCGTTGTTTGCTGATCAAACCGCCCGGCGTTGATTATCTCGTCCGCCATTTCTATCTTGCCGGCCTGAATCACGTTGCGCACCACGCTTTCGATGCTCTCTGCGTACGTTCGCTCACCGCCCGTGCCCCAGGTGCGGTCGTCTATTATGTTTTCTTTTTCCGTTTCTTCCACTTCTTCCACATCTACCACGTTTGTCGTCCCACCCACGCCCCCTTCGTCCCGCCCCGCCCCCACCGCGTCCACCACCGCCTCCAGGTAAATACACCGCACCTCCCTTTTCTGCCCGATCCGGTGCGACCGCGCCACGGCTTGTTCTTCGTTTTTGGGGTTCGGATCGGGGTCGTACACAACCACGGTGTCCGCGGTTTGCAGGTTCAACCCTCGCCCCGCGGCTCGGATACTCAACAGAAAAAGAAACTTTGTTGAGGAAGGCGCGTTGAACTGGTTGATCGCGACTTCGCGGTCATCAAGTGACGTGCTTCCGTCGATCCTGCACCACTCCAACCCAACCCCCGAGCTCGTCCCCTGTCGCCACCTTAAGTACACCTCAAGCAGGTCAAGCAGCTTGGTCATGGTGCTGAAAAGCAACACGCGGTGCCCGGACGCGCGCAGTTTCACCTGGTACGATAAAAAAGAAAAAGTGTCAGTCTCGTATGGGCAATCGCAGAGGCAAAATGTGTTGGGTGGGAAATACTCACCAACAGCCGGTCGAGCACCCACAGCTTGCCGCACGCCCGTACCAACTCCGCGCCGCTCCGCCAGTCACCGCCTTTCTCAGCAGGGTAGTTCAACGCGGGGTGGTTGCAAAGCTTCCGCAGCTCCATGCACCGGTTCTGAAGGGGCAGGTACCCGCGGAAGTTCGCGCGCGCGGCGAGGCCTATTTTCGCCACCGCTTGATCCACGCGAATCGTGCCCGTTTTCTCAACCCAGTCGTAGGTACTTGCCTGGTACGCCGAGTTTGGGCAGTGAATCACGAGATTAATTTTCGCAGGGAGTTTTCGTTCCACGTCCTGTACCAACCTACGTAGCATGAACGGCTCGAGAATCTGGTGAAGCCTTGAGACGACGATTATCTTTTTCTCCTTCTCCATCCAATCTTCCTCCGCGGCGCCGGTACCGGCGGCGGCGAGCGCTTGCGAAGAAACACTCTTCGCCACCTCCTTCGCCTTTGCAGAGCCTTTGTCCGCCCCGAACCACTGGTTGAAGATCTTCGCGTCGTCGAACACCTGGGGTAACAAAAGGTTCAGCAAACTCCAAAGCTCGGAAAGGTCGTTTTGTAACGGCGTCCCGGTGAGCAACAGCCGCCGGTTGCACCGGAACCGGTCCAGATCCCGGCTCAACCGCCCCTCACGATCCTTCAGCCGCTGCGCTTCGTCGATGACAATGTACTGCCAGTTAACCTTCGAAAGCTTGCTCCGGTCCCGCATGATGAACTCGTACGTCGTGACTAACACGTTGAACTTCAGCTGCGTGACCTGCGTGGTGAAGATCTTCGCGCGCTCCTCCCGGCCGCCGACGTAATACACGGCTTCCATTTTCGAAAGCCAGAGCTTGAGTTGAGGAGATTGTGGAAAAGAAACGTCAGTCGGGGTATGGGCAGAGGTAATGCGCCCTTCGCAGGACGAGCATGGGCAGAGGTAATGCGCCCTTCGTCAGGACGAGCATGGGCAGAGGTAATGCGCCCTTCGCAGGACGAGTATGGGCAATCAGTCGTGTCTTGATGTGTTCAGTGGGAAAGCCGCGTACCTTGATTTCGGATTTCCAGTTCACGATCACCGCGTTCGGGACGATTATTAAATGCGGGCCGTAGTTCTTTTTGGTTTCCCAGAGGTACCTTTTGGAAAAAAGAAAAGTGTCAGTCTTGTATGGGCAAACAGTGATGGGATTTGGGAAATGAAAAAAATACGTACGCGATGAGCGCGCAGACCTGGACGGTTTTCCCAAGACCCATTTCGTCCGCCAGGATTCCGTTGAGTTTGTTGTTGTACAAGGAGATCATCCACTGCAACGAAACGATCTGGTAATCCCTTAGCGTGCCCGCGGTTAACATCTTGGGCTGCGCCGCGATCGGCTCGAGCGTCGTGTGCGCGAGGGCGTAGTACTTTTGCTTGGAATCGCCGTCCGCGCTTTTGTTCGCCACGTCCAGCAAGTCCTTGCCTCCCTTCGCGGCTGCCGCGTTCGCCGCGGCTTCCGCGGCGGCGAGAATTTCATCCTCGCTCAATCCGTTTTCCTCCGCAACCGAAGCCGCAGCCGCGGCGGCTTCCGAGCGCTGCTGATCAAGCTTGAGCGCCGCGATTTTCCCACCGAGCTGTGACAGGTACCCCTCGGTTTTCTCCAGAAACTCTTGAAGAGACGCGTATCGTTCGTCGGTGTCAGCGCCAGCACCGTCCGCAACACCACCGCCAACCCCACCTTCCCGCCCCCGCGCCTCCGCCAGCAAAACCCGGTACGCCTCCATGTCGTTCGCCTTGAGCGCCGACACGCGCTTTTGGTACTCCACGTTTGACTGCGATTGGGAAGGAAAAAGGTCAGTCGGGACCGTGACTTGTATGAGTAAACAGTCGGGCGTACTCGGGCCGAACAGTCGGCGTACTCTGGTGCACTTATTGTAGTGGTCGTACTTGCTGACTGCACTCCATACGTGGCATCAAACAGTGCCTGGATTTGGGGAACGCGCTACGGCCGTACCTGCGCGCCGGCGCCTTGTTGGTCTTTTCCAAGCGCGGCGGCGGCTTGCTGGCTCAGGAAAGCGAGGTGCGCTTGCTGTTCTTTGACCCGTCTTTGGTGTTCCTTTGCCATCTTCTCGTGCAGCTTCACGATGGCGCGGTTTTTCGTGACCGACAGTTCCTTTTTGTCCGCCGCGTTTTCCCAAATCACCCGCCGCCACTCTTTGATTTGTTTGTGATGGTCCTCCTTTAGAGTTTTGCCAGAAAAGTGTCAGTCTTGTAAGGTCAAACAGTCTTGAGATTTGGGAAATGCACGACGTACCTTTTCGCGTTTTTTCAGTTTCAACCCCTCCTTCGCCGCGAGCTCTTTCGCCTTTTCACCCTCTTTGATGGTTTTCTTGTACCCGCGCTCGCCCATTTCGCAGAGTTCTTTTTGTTTCCGGCAGAGCTTGGCGCGTACCAAGTCCTGCAGGCGCACCAGCAGTAACGACTTCTCCTCGATTTTCAAAACGCGCTTCGCTCCGCGAATTTGAGCCAGAGAATCGTGCGTGGCGGTGCCTGTGGTGCCGTCGCGCGACGCCATCCCTGCGTTTGTGATTTCGGTACCGCACCCACCGTTGAGTCGTCGCGCCTCCGCCTCGGTTAACACTTTGAGCTCGTCGCGAATTTTCGTCAAGCGTTTGTTTCGGAAAATCTCAAGCCGACGGTCCGCCTCCGCTTCGATCGCCTGCCTCGCGTCGTAGTGCAGCGGCAGTGGTTTCGTGGAAGCGGCTGCGTGCGTCTCCCGCCCCCCGCCCCCCGCCATCAACTCAGGCGACCCGTGGTCCACGAGCTCCCACAAAGGGCGTTGCGCGGTAACGTACCAGCAGGGTGTGGCCGTTATGCTTCTGGGTAGGTTCTTTTGGGACCCGGGCCCGGACCCGGAAACAACGGCCTCGCGCCGCGCCGGGTTTGTGTCCAGGAAAGGCGTGTACGCGTCGTGTGCGTGTTGTGAGTAAAAACCTCCCCCGCCAGGGATTGAACCTGGGAGGACCACGGTACCGTAAGCAGCGTTGAGTGGTGATTTGCTCAAGTGTTGGTTTTGTTCCTTGTTCTTCGCCCCCGGCGGTCGCCCGCGGCCGCGCGGAGCACCGAAGTCGGTACCGCTTTTATTGGCGCTCGGGAAAAACGAACTCGAATTCGGCGCCAAAACGTTTCTATTCGCCGCCGCCGCCGCCGCCGCGCCGGCGCCCATTTGGTTCGGGTTCACAGACCAATTAGTCTGCGGAAAGTTCCGCCGTCGCTCCGCCATGTGCGTTGCCGCCGTTACCCCAGGCCGGCCCGGCGTGGGAAAGTCCCACTCGTTGCGTTTCATTTTTTTAAACGCCACGATTTGTTGGCGCAACAGAGAGAGTTGCGAGGCCGTAAAACCGGACACCACGCGAAAGATGGGCTTGGCCGCCGCCGAGGTCTTGTGGGACGCACCGGGTGGTTGACCGGTTTGGCCAACCCCAGGAGGCGGTGCCTTTGTGAGCATGGATGGGATGAGATTGGGTTAGGGTACGGCTAAAGAAAGTGATTCAGCGGGAAGGGGCGTGCACCACGCGGTCGCGCCACGGATCGGTCGGTGGTGCGTCCGAAAACAATGTTGTCAGATCACGGAGTCGCATTGGTGATCTCAATCAACCCTAATCGGAGGGTGGTACGCGTGTGGTACGATCGACGCACCGTCCCGCCGCCCGGGTGCGCGCTCATCGCGAACTCGCGAGCGCGACGCAAACGAGCCTGCGCAACGGACGGTTCAAAACCCACGCGCGTCTGTTCGTCCGCCGACGAAAGGAAGAGCGCGCTCGCTTGACTGACTGCTTTCCGCCCAGTTTCGTGATCACTCCGCTGATTTTTTCTGCACCTGCAGATCTCGCGGACTCACGCGCTTTTCCTGCTGCCGCGTCGTCTACCTACTCACAACCAGACACACCGTCGCCGCTCTCGCCTCACCACAAGTACGTACGATGCGCCCTCGCCAGTTTCGCGACCCGGGCGGTAACGTGTCGCGTCGAAGTTGCGATCCATTGGCGCCACCGGCGGCGGCGCTGCAGAACAAGCCACGCGGCGGAAGACGCTCAAATCAATCTCACGGCACTTTCGGCAACCGAGGTGTCCGGGAGTTGAAAGGTCACGCACCCCCGGGTTCGGGTTTGTTTGATTTGGACTCACTCTGGATCCACGACTTGTGTGGGGACGAGTCACACGAGCGCTGCTATCGCGCGAATGCGCAAACCCCTACCACGCACCCACCAACTCACTCACGCTGACCTCGTCACCCACCCCATCAATCCACGCGCTTTTTCTCCCACCCCCCTCTCTGCTGTTTCGTGCAAAACCAGTGAAAGTCACGCTCGCCACCACCTCCGCGGTGAAGACCGCCAACGCGGAGTTCAAGAACTTCGAGGTCAAGGCCGTGACGTCGGTGCGTGGGTTCAAGATCACGGCGATTGCGAAGCCTGCGACGCCTAGCCTCTCCCTGAACCCAGTGAAGCTGAACACCAAGCCGTCTTCCGTGGAGGTGAACGCGGAGGTTGGGAAGGATAGGGTGACTGTGTTTTTCGACAACCTGCAGAAACTTGCGAGTGACAAGAAGTTCGCGCCCAGGGTCAAGGCGGAGCAAAAAGTCGTCGTCGCCGGCGAGACCTTCGTGGTGGACTGCGAGCTCGCGATGAAAGGAAACGTCAAGCCGTCCGACGTGATCACGGCCAGTGTTAAGGGCCCTAAGGTTGGTGGCAAATTCACCCCGAAAGCCACGTACAGCAACGGGCCCAAGGGCCTGGTGCTAAATGTCGCCGGCGACGTCACGACCGACACCAACGTTGAGCTCAAAGCCGAGCACTTCCCTTCGAAGCCCGGTGCGCCCACGCAATTCACCGGGATTGTTACGCAAAAAATGCCCGAAAACATGAAGTGCAAGCTCACCCTGAAGGACGACCTGTCCGGGTCGGTTGAACTGCACAAAGGTAACGCCTGGATCGAGGCGCCGATTGGAGCGAAAGGAGGCCCTCCCGCGCTCGGCGACGTGGTGTTCAAGTTCAAGAAAACCTTCGACCTGGATCTTTAAGGAGTCGCAGGTATGACGAGTACGACGTGAAGACCGGTCGGTTTTGGAGGTACGACTCGGGGGACGGAACGTTTACACCAAGTCGACCACTTTTAATGTGTGCCACTTGAACGAGGTGTTATTTAAATACAGTAACCCGTTACTCCTCTTCGTCGTCCGTCTCTACCGGTTCTTCCGTCCTCTCAGCAGGCGCCGAAAGACACAGTTTGATAATTTCCATCTCCCCCGCGTCGCACTCCGCCCACGTTCCGGACGTGATTCCCCCCAAGCCGATGCCCATGATTTCCATCCGGTGCAGCTCCAGCACCCCGTACCCAAGCGCATCGAACATCCGCCGGATCTGGCGGTTCCGGCCCTCACGCAGGGTGATGGAAACCACGCGGTTTTTTAACTCGGTGTTTTCTTTTCGTCCGCCCGAGTCCCCTTTTCGGTTCTCCACCAACGCGCACTCGCACGGCAACGTCTTCGCGGTGACGATTCGGTCCACCTTGTCCCTGCGCGTTGGCGTGCTTATCACGAGGCCGTTTCTTACAGTCCGCAAATCGACCTCGCGAATCGGGCGGTCCAAAACAACCACGTACTTTTTATCTTTTCGCGCGCCGCCCCGGAGCACCGCGTTTGGCACGCGCCCGTCGTTGGTCAACAAAATCAACCCGGTGGAGTCCTTATCCAGCCTTCCAACCGGGAACACCCGGGCGCTGTTGTACTGGAGCGCGGTGATTATGTTGCTCCGGTCCCGTGAATCCGTGGTGCACGTGATGCCCCTTGGTTTCCAAAACTTCAGGTACACGAACTGCGACGTTCGTTTTTGTGTGTCATCAAGGTTTGACACGTCGCCGTCGATGACGTTCATTGTTTCCCACGCAACGACTCGGCCGTCCAGAAAAACTTTGTCCCCTGGAAACACCCGCGCGCCAGCGGTGACCACCAGCCCATTCACCGTGACCCGGCCTTGTGCCACGAGCTTGTCGCTCTCCCGGCGAGACAAGAAATCCTTGAAACACTTGTTCACGCGAACGCCGTTTGCGCCGACGGCGTTTTTGTTTTTCGTGTCGTCGGAACCGCCAATCATCACGGCCTGGACCTCCCCGCGGTCCCCAGAAACATCCACCACTCGAAAGTCCTCGCCGTCGCCAAGCGGCACGGAGGATCGCGCCCACGCGCGCGACCGCCGTTGGCCCGCGTGAACCCACGCCCCCTCGTCACCGCGAGCCACGCCGCGTTGGTCATCACCCTCGGTTTTCGTGCCGGTGTTTTCCTCGGAACGCGCGAGCCGATCGCCCCATCCCAAACGACCGGGACCGGAGTCGTCGCGACTTCGCCTGCCTCCGTCGCCGCGGCCTCTGGAACCGCCGCGGCCGCGCGAACCACCGCGTGAGGGCGTGGCCGACCGGACCGCACCAAGAGCGGCCGCGAACGCCACTACCGCGCGAGTCCGCGGCGGCGGTCGACGCACTTGCGACGAATCTTTTCGAGGCGACGAAATCGAAATCCAAAACCCGGAAGGCGCGACCCACACGCTCGGCACCGCACGTAGGGTGAGACAAGACTGACCAGGGTCACGCGACACCGGCGCCGCGACACGCGGCGCGAAAGAAAAGGACCACGACATCGTCGACGCGAGACGAAGAAGTGAGGAGAGGAGTGAGATGGTGATGCGCATTTTTCAACTTTATTTCAACTCCTTTCTCGCGCGACACAGTTTCGTTCGCGCAATTCTTTCCCCATTCTTGACGTTGTCCGGTCAGACGTGTCCCAGAGTGTCCCCACAACATCTACACCAGCCGCACCGCCTGCACCAAGTCCGCGAACTTGGTGATGAACCAATCCGCGCCGTTTTTGACGTTTTCGCGTACTTGCACCCCCCCGTACCCCTGAGATTGTAAAACTACATGTCAGTCTTGTATGGGCAATCAAGGAGGCGGTGTGTGGTGGGTGGGAAACACGAACCACGAAAACATCCGCGCCGCCAACCACCCGGGCTTCCAAATCCGTCGCCCCGTCCCCGACCATCGCCATCACGGCGTGCCCGTGTTTCGCCTTGATGTGCTTCACCGCGTCCGCTTTCCCGCCCGCTTTCGAGGTGAACTCGTTCGCGTTGAAGGTGTTGTAGGAGCCGTCTTCGTTGAAAAGGATGTCATTCGCGAAGACGTTTTCGCGCGGCACGTCAAGCGCATCCGCAACGGGGTTGATCATCGGGCGGAACCCGCCGCTCACGAGGTACACAGTTTTGTTCGCGGCTCTTAGCGCGTCGAACAAATCTTTAATCCCCGGTGACAGCTTCGGGGGGTTTTCTTTCACGAACGCGTCGACGCTGCGTTGCGTGGGCTGCATTACCATTAGCCGGTTATCCAGCGCCTCCCGGAAACTAGTAGTTCCGCCCATCGCGGCTTTGGTCATTGCGGCGACCTCCTCGCCTTGGCGAGGAAAAAGAAACGTCAGTCGGGTAAGGCCATGTGTATATCCGGGATTGGAAACGGTACAGTGTTGTGACATCTGGTAAAGTGACACAGGGCCTTGTGTCTTTTTACCACAGTACTAGTAACAGTTACGGAACGTAGTAAACAGGAGACGGGTAATCGGGCCGATCGCGGAGGCGGAGCGCGGCGAAGCGGGAAAGTGGACGCACCTTTCCCGAGAAACCCGGCGAGCTCATCAATGCCTTCGTCGACGCACACGGTGGAATCCACGTCGAAGCAAAACGCGGACGCGGCGGCGATCAAGGACAGGACTTCCTTGGAAGGTTCCCTGTTGTGTAGGGTTTGGGGTTCGGGTTTGGGGTTAGTCAGATGAGCGACACGCGCCTCGCGTCGCACTCGTGGTGATGAAAAAATACCAAAGTTGCCAACCGACGTTTCGATCCCAAAAACTTCTCAAAACACGCTCGCTTCGACGCGTTGGGTTTTCGGACGCGTCTCGTCTCGTCTGCCCTTGCCGATTGACCGGTGCCCGGTGACCGCCGGAACGTACCTGTTGTTCGTGGCCGGCATGGACGGCGCGGCGACGTTGATCACGACCCTGGCTCGGTTTGGAGCCGTGGACACACGTGCGTGCCTGGCTTTCAAGTCGCGGGGTGCGACGCGCGGACACAAACGCGACGTCTGGGCGAGCGCGAACATGTGCGTCGCGAGTGCAGAGAGAGTGCTTGCGGTTCGAGGACGACGACACGACGCGTTCGCGCGCTTAGTGGTGCACCACGAGGGGTTCTTTAGGCGCGAGTTTCACCGCGAGCTCCGCGAGCCGCGTGTCTCGTTGCGCGGACGTCTCCACGGACACTAAGTGCTTGACCTTGTCGATTTGCCCGCGCACCGCTTCGTTGTTGGCGACCGCGACTTCTTGCCGAACCTTGTGAAGGCCTAAGGACTTGAGGGTTTGAACGTACGTCGTCTGTTTGCCAGCGAGTCCGCGACGAAGGGTCACGAAGAGCATCAACCGTCGGCGCGAACGCGGAAGGCGCGCGTGGCGAATTGGCAGGCCGGCGGTGGGGCGAGGGCGGAGACACCGATGTGGCTGGCACCAAAAAAACAAGGGGCGCAGGTGCGAATCAGCCGCCGCAGGAAATTTCACCCCAAGGATTGGCTTTGATTGGTGTGTTTCATCGGAAGCATCAAAGGGCGGTGTGGGGCTCATAGGTGTATGTTCACCGACCCGTCGGCGTCGTGAAACGACGCAGGAAACGACAAACTTCGAAGCTCGAACTGAGTGTGCTTGAGTGTAACCTTGGAAGGTGAAGTAACGTGAATGTGTATGATGAGAGCTGACGAGAGCGAGAGTGTCTCCATTGTTCGTGTTAAAACCCCCCAACACTCCTTACTCGTCCTTCGCCCTCGCCAGGGCCTGCGAGTCACCCGCCAAGCCCATGGCGTGCAGTCCGTTGTCCACGTACACCAGGGTCCCGGTGATGCCGCTGGCGAGGGGCGAGCACAAGAACGCGGCGGTTTGGCCAATCTGTTTTTGTGAACGAAAAGGGTCAGTGACTCGTATGCGCAAACAGTCAGAGAGTTGGATCTTAATCAGGCCAAACAGTGCACATGTGATGATGCAATGCACTCAAACAGTCAGGCCGTGGGATTGGGAAAGGTCGTGTGGTGCGTGGTACTGTCTGACTGCCCTCCATACAGCGCAGTAAACAGTGTCGGGATGTACTGTGTGACTGCCCTCCACACGAAATCAAACACGTACCTCCATCGCGGTGAGCGGCTTCTCCGCGAGCGGCGCGTTTGACATGCTGTAGTTGATCATGTCGTCGATGAACCCGATGGCTTTCGCGGCTCGTGACCCTAACGGCCCAGCGCTGATGGTGTTCACCCGGATGCCCCACTTGCGGCCGGCTTCGTACGCCAGCACCTGGGTGTCGCTTTCCAGCGCCGCTTTCGCGGAGGACATGCCGCCGCCGTACCCGGGGATGATCTTCTCCCCAGCGAGGTACGTCAGGGAAATAGCGGCGCCGCCTTTGTTCATGATCGGGCCGAACCGCTGCAGCAGCGAAACTTTGCTGTACGACGAAGCGGAAATAGCGGCGAGGTAGCCGTTGCGCGAGGTCTCGAGCAAAGGCTTCTGGACCTCCGGGCCGTTGGCCAGGGAGTGCACCAGAATATCGATCGTGCCGAAATCCTTCGCGACCTCCGCGGCGCACTCCGCGACGGTCCAGTTTTCGTTCCCCGCGTACCGCTTGTTTGTTCGTATTTCTTCCGGGACGTCGTCGTAGGTGTCGAACACCGCGTCCAGTGGGTACACCTTGGCGAACTCCATCAGGGTACCATCGGAAAGCTTCCGCGATTCGTCGAACTTCCCGCGGCGAAGCGAAGTCTCGAAGATGTTCAGCGCTGGGACCCAGGTGCCTAAAATAACCTCGCACCCAGCCTCCGCGAGGCACTTGGAAATAGCCCACCCGAAGCCCTGGTCATCCGCGACACCCGCGACGAAGGCTTTCTTGCCTGTTTGAACGAGGCGAGTCGGGGATAATTCGGGTGGAGTGGGTGAGCTTCGTGTTGGTACTCTCTATGGGTACTCTCTGCGGCGATTGAAAAAACCATCTCGTGCGTTTTTCGTGTTTTCTCTTGCAGATCGCGAAGAAGCGTTCTGGTCGTGTCGGATGGTTCGCTTTTTCGCGGCACCGCGCGCGCCGGCGATGGCGCGTGCTGGATGCGTGACCCTACCACCCCCGCCGCGCCAATCGGTCCCGTGTTGTCACACTCGTTTTCCGTCGGATCGATTTTTCGTGACGGAATTTGGGGCGTCGCGGAAGCCGTGCGCGCCACACACGAAGTCACGTCTGCGAGAGAAGTGGAACGCACCTCGAAGGTCGATGGCGAGTCCGCCGTTGGACGCCGCGGCGCGGACGGTCATGCGGTTGGCGCGGCTCGGCGCGGTGCGTCCCGCGTTGCGGGCGCCAACGCGAAGCACGTTGGCGGCGAACGAATGGGTCGCGATGGCGGAGGACATGGTGCGTTACGGTACTCGACGCGTGCGTGTCTGTGATCGGCCGGCAAGGCGAGCGTCCCGCAATCTATCCATTGCAGTCCGAGGACGCGAGCTGAGGCCGAGAAAGTCCGAGCGCTTTTTTCCGTGCTGACTTGTCATTCGGTCTCGTCCCGCCTCGCCGTCACAAACACGCGCGCGCCACAGGTCTACGCACGGGTCCGCGTTGTCCTTTCCCGTTCCACACGACATGCACGCCCACGCCGTGCCCGCGCAAGGCGCGCTTTTAGTTCGTGCCACGACGGTCGCCACGCCTCGGGCGTCGTTCTCGCGAAAGTCGGTGGCCGTCCCAAAGGCGAAAGTCCGGCAAACCGCGGTCGCGACCGCGTCGTGCACCGACACGCCGTCCTCGAGGGCGTCTGCCGTCACGGCCGCCGTTTTTGCCTGCTGGGCCTCTCTCGCAACGGCGCTGGTCACCGCGATGCCCGCGATGGCCGAGGAAGCGGTGAGCGCGGCTAGTGGGGGAATCCCATGGTATGCAGGTGCGGTTGATGTTGCGATTTTAGGCTTGGTCGGCGTGCTGGTGGTGCAGGGGAACAACAAGGCGAAAACCACAGCCGCGGCTCCTGGGAAAAACGCCAAGGCGAATAAGAAGCGGTAGATGGAGAGGAAACACACACGTGGAGGGGGTAGTGGTTGTAATGAGCAGCATCTCTCACAGGGTTTGATCGCAAAAGTGTTTGCGATAGAAATTGCGATCAAAAATGTTATACCTTTCAAGCCCCTTTGAAAGTGGCGGGTCTCGTTGGCACACCCCTGGCCAAAACGTCGCATTATTTAAACAGAGCTGGGCACCCTGGTCCGATCTCGTCACTCTCAGGCGCGCAGAGCTCGTTTCACGCCTGCCCGAGACGCACGCGAGCCTGTTTAAGGTCACGACGCGATGCCGGGCGACATCCGCAGTTTCTTTGGCGGGGGCGCCGCGAAAAAAACCGCCGAGCCAACGACCGCGGATGCGAAACCAGATCCGCGGTCGGATGATGCAAAGATGCACGAAAAGATGGAGATCGATCTGACGGACGACGTCAACCCACCACCGAGCTCGGGCGAAAAGAGAAAGGCACCGGAAGAAGCCGTGGACGTAAGTGCACGTGATGCGCAATCGTTTTCGAAACGCACGTCACCCGTCCACGCGGTTTCTCGGAGGAGCGACGGAGCGTGTTCCCCTTCGCCCGTGTCGATCTGAAAGAACCACCACTCCCTTTTTGCCACTCCCGATTCGTAAAATGACTCGATTTTTTAAGTCGCCCCCGGGGATCTGTTATTTACACGTCTTACATCCCGCTGACCTTTTGCTTGTCCCCCCCGTGATCCCACCAAACCCAGTTGACCTCGGAAGATGACCGCGACGAAGACGTGCCCGCCGTGCCTGCGAAGAAACCCAAACCCGCGACGCCCACGAAGTCGCCGAAGAAAACCCCGACGCCGCGGAAAGCGCCCGCGAAAAAAACCCCGACGTCGGTGAAAAAAGAAGAAAAAAAACCACTCCCCGTTCCGCCCGGGTACCCCAAGAAGGACAGTGAGTTGAAGTTCAGCGTGCTCGAAAACAGCGGCACTGCGTGGGCGGCGAATGACAAGCGGGCGGACCCTCCGAACAGGGGGGTGGAAAAGTTCGTGCCTCGCGGGCCGAACGGGTGTTTGGAAGGGGTGACTTTCGTGATCACCGGGATTTTGGACTCCTTGGTACGGGCCTTTCCCAATCACCACATTCCACCTCTGCGATTGCCCATACCCCGACTGATACTTTCTTGTTAATCGTACCAGGAAAGGGAAGAAGCAGAGGACTTCGTGAAGCGGCACGGGGGGAAGGTCACGGCGGCGGTTTCCGGGCGAACGAGCTACGTCCTCGTGGGCATGGACTGCGGGCCGTCGAAGATTAAGAAAGCCAAAGAACACGGCACCGCGCTTTTGGACGAGGACGGCTTGTTCGCCATGGTGACGCAACTCGCGCGCGACGCGCCGGTTGAGGCGCCGAAACAGGAACAGGAGGTTGTTCCGCGAGTTGAAACAGACGCAACAAGCGCCGGGGCTTCAGCATCTGCGGCCAGGCCTTCAACGTCCACTGGTGCGCCTTCAACGTCGGGCGGGCCCGAAATCAAACCCGCCGCCGCCGCCGCGGACAGCACCCCGCTGTGGGTGAACAAGTACAAGCCGTCGCAGCCCGCTCAGTTAATAGGCAACGGCAAAAACATCGCGGATTTGCGCAGGTTCCTCACGACCTGGCACGACGTGCACGTCAGTCAGACGCACCCGAGCGCGCAAGGCAAGGGCAAGGACAAACCCATGAAGGTAAGTATTTCCCATTTACCACATTCCGCCGACTGATTGCCCATACGAGACTGACATTTATTTTATTTCAATCAGGCGGTTTTGATTTCGGGTCCGCCCGGGATTGGGAAAACGAGCGCCGCGAATATCATCGCGCGGCAGCTGGGTTTCCAAGTCACCGAGGTCAACGCGAGTGACACAAGAGGGAAAAGCTCGAGTGACGTGAAGGACGGCGTCGCGGGGAAGGCTTCGAACGCGATCAGGGAGATGGTGACTAACAGGTAAGTATTTCCAATCACCACATTCCGCTGACTGATTGCCCATACAAGACTGACACTTTCTTTTTTATCTCTCAGGGCGGTGAGTTTCTTCGGGGGGCCGCCGAAGAAGGTACGTTTTGCGCGTTTCCCAAATCATAGACGACTGTTTACCGCCCCGCTGTGACTGTTTACAGTGCGCTACTAGTACCAACTGTTACGACTTCATACATCACAAGTGCACTGTTTTACCGAATCTGGTGACTGTTTGTCCATACATTGCCCAATACAGTACACCCATACCTCAAACCTGTTACGACAGACTCGTGACTGACACTTTGTTTTACGCATCTCAAAAGATGTGCCTTATCATGGACGAGGTGGACGGTATGAGCGGTGGCGACCGCGGAGGCGTCATGGAGCTCATCTCCTGTATCAAGGCATCCAAAATCCCAATCATCTGCATCTGCAACGACAGGTACAACCAGAAACTCAAGAGTTTACAAAACTACACCCTGGACATGTCGTTTTCGCGGCCCACAAAACCGCAGATCCTGAACCGGATGCTGAAAATAGCGGCGGACGAGGGAATCGCCATGGAAGCCGCGGCGATGGAGTGCCTGATCGAAACCACGAACAACGACATCAGGTTGATAATCAACCAACTGCAGATGCGGAAGCTCGTACGTGTTGGGGCTTTCCCAAATCCGTCAACACGCTGTTTTACCTCTAACGCTGGTGACTGTTTGTCCATACATCGCGATACACAAGACGTTAACCACTTTTCGTTCCCAATCGCAGACCAAGTCCAGCTTTCTGTACGACGACGTGAAAGGGCTTTCAAAAAAAGACGTCGACATGGGACCGTTCACCGCGGTGGACAAACTGTGTTCCCCGTCCGCGAACTTGCTCTCCGTAAACGACCGCCTGAACCTCGTGTTCCAGGATTCGGATATAATTCCCCTGTTCATACAGGAGAACTACCTGCACTACCGTCCGTACCAAGCCCGGAACGAGCTGCACCGGCTGGAACTTTGCGCGAAAGCGGCGGCGCTGATCAGCGAAGGCGACGTGATGAACAAAAGCGTCCGGGCGCGACAGGTAAGGAACTTTCCCACCCACCACACACCGCCTCTGCGATTGCCCATACTCGTCCTGCGAAGGGACTATTCCCTCTGACTGTTTACTCATACACATTACGAGAGACTGACACTTTCTTTTTTATCGTGCCAGAACTGGGGCTTGATGCCTTACGCGAACATGGTGTCTTCCGTGATGCCCACCAGCGTGTTGCGGGGCAACCGTGAGGCGTTTAACACTTATCCCAACGAACGGAACTTCAACCGGTTCCCGCTTTGGCTCGGTAAAAACAGCACGCATTCCAAAAACAAGCGACTCCTGATGGAGCTCCACTCGCACTGCGTCGCGGGTGGCTTGTTCAAAGCGGACAGCGCGAGTTTGAGAGGCGAGTACGTGCCTCTGTTAAAAAGCCTGATCACGACGCCGCTCACGAAACTCAGCGTGGGGGGGTTGGAAAAAGAGGGCATCCCGGAGGTGATGCAACGCATGGACGCGTATTCGCTGACGCGGCAGGTACGTTTCGGGCGTTTCCCAAATCCAGGCACACTGTTCGGCCCGATTACGGGTGACTGTTTACTCAGGCCACATTACGAAGGACTGACCCTTTTCGTTAACAATCACAGGACTGGGACAGCGTGCAGGACCTTTGCAAGTTCAAAGGCGTTGGGAAGGAATTCGCGGACATCGCGGCCAACATACCGACCGCGGTGAAATCTGCGTTCACCCGGGAGTGCAATTCAGGGGCGCGGGTAGTGCACAGCGGGATTCTGGCGCAGGAGTTCAAAAAGGGAAAGAAGAGCAGCAAGAAAAAAGGCGCGGCGAAGGATGCCGAATCGGACGATGACGACGACGACGCCGACGACGACGCCGACGACGACGCCGACGACGACGACGGAAAAGAAAAAAACGACGACGACGACGACCGTCCCGCAAAGCCCAAGGTCAGCGCCAAGAAACTCGCGGCGATGGGGTTCGTGGCGAAGGGCGACGAGAAGAAGAAACCGAAACCCAGGCCCAAGAAGGCGCCGGCGAAGAAGAAGTTGGTGGGGTAGGAGGTGTTTTGTGTGAGTGCCTTTCGACGTTTCGAGTTTCGTTTTTTCTTTTTTGAGGATCATGTTTGCCCCATCTTCACTTCTGACGTTTGTGAAAAGTGTCGCCTGTCGGCGGCGACAGGCTTCGCTTCGTCTTTATCCGACTTTCGATTGCTCCTCTCGGTCACTCCACGTCACGCCCTCGTCTTCCTGGAAGATGTCCGCCATGGCGCTCAACACGTGCAAGTTCGTGGCGCACCGCGGCGCTGCTTCCCTGCGGTCTCGATCCTCCGGGGGGTTCAGCGCGGGCAAAGCGGTGTGGTGTCAGACCCCGGTTCGTACGTTCCGGGCCACCACGGTGACGTGCATGGCGCTGAAAACAGGCATAGTGGGCCTACCCAACGTCGGGAAATCCACCCTGTTCAACGCCCTCGTGGAGAACAGCACCGCGGAGGCGGCGAACTACCCGTTCTGTACCATCGAACCCAACAGCGGAATTGTTCCCGTTCCGGACGAGCGCCTGCAAGCCCTCGCCTTGATTTCCGGCACCACCAACATCGTCCCCACGACGTGCGAGTTCGTGGACATCGCGGGTTTGGTGAAAGGCGCCGCGGACGGCGCCGGGTTAGGGAACAAGTTCCTGGCGAACATCCGCGAGTGCGACGCCGTGGTACACGTGGTGCGGTGTTTCGACGACGACGACGTGATTCACGTGGACGGCAGGTGCGTATTTCCCGCTCACCACGTTCCGCCTCCCTGATTGCCCATACTCGTACCAGAAGGGACTATTACCTAAGACTGTTTACGTAATACACGTTACGAGAGACTGACACTTTCGGCTTTTTCATCTCCAGAGTCGATCCGCTTTCGGATATCTTCGTGATCAACTGCGAGCTGGCGCTGGCGGACATGGCGCAGATCGAACGGCGGCTCGAGCGGCTGGGGAAAGGCCGGGCGAAGAGCACGGAGGAAAAGGCTAGCGAACTCGTGGAAAGAGAAGTTCTCGCCAAGCTGAGCGCCAACTTGAACGAGGGGAAACCCGCGCGTCTTGTTGATTTGAAGCCAGACGAGTGGGCGTTGGTGAAAGACCTGATGTTACTCACCGCGAAGCCGTGCGTGTACGCGGCGAACGTGAACGAGGGGGATTTGGCGGACAACGGCGAGAGCAACGAGTACGTGCGAATTGTTCGGAAACACGCGGCGGAGGAGGGAAGCGTGGTTACCATAATAAGCGCACAGGTCGAGTCGGAGCTTATTAAGCTCGACGTTGAGGAGCGCGAGGAATTCTTGGCGGACCTAGGCGCGACGGAGGGCGGGTTGAAATCGCTGATACGGAACGCGTACTCGTTGTTAGGACTGCAAACCTACTTCACCACCGGGGAAAAGGAAACGAGAGCCTGGACGATTAAAAAAGGCTTCACCGCGCCGCAAGCCGCCGGCGTGATTCACGGCGATTTCGAAAAAGGGTTCATCAAAGCCGGTACGTGTTGGGGCTTTCCCAAATCCGCCACACGCTGTGGAGGCCCGATTACAGGTGACTGTTTACGCATACACATGGCCCGAAAGACTGACCCTGTTTTCATTTTTTACACCAGAAACCGTGGGGTACGACGACTTCATCGCGAACGGCGGGTTCGCGGGCGCCAAGACGAACGGCGTGTGGCGGCTGGAAGGCAAGGAGTACGTGGTGAAGGAAGGGGACGTGCTGGTGTTTAAGTTTAACGTGTAACGCAAGTTTAGGGTTTAAAGTTGGACACGCGTAACGCGGCGAATTTATAACGCATTTCGAAGTTTTGCCGACGGGCTGTTAAACCTCGCTGTTGAACATTCGCAGACGAAACGCTTAAGCCTTGTTGTCTAAACTCTCCTTGTTCAACGATTCCGCCGACTGACGCCTTGTTGTCTAATCGTACAAATCTCCCATCCAGATCGTTCGTTACCTCCCACTCATTCTATTGCGTTTGTTTTGTACAACTCGTTCCTTCCGCGTGCTCCGCACCTTCGTCACTCGTTCCTTCCGCGCGCGCCTCTTCTTTCGGCCACCGCCCGCGGTTTCCGACGAACCCGCCAGGTTTATTTTTCGCCGACCGGCGCCTCTCGTTTCCGTCAGGTAACCCTCTAGTTTGCAAATCGCGAAAGGAACCGAGTGGCGAGACGGTCACCGCGTCGCCGTTCCCGCCGGCGCCGTGATTCGCGCGGCGGCAATCGGGAAAGGGCAGGCCTCGATCAAAGTGAAAGTGTCGCGCGGAGTCGTCCCCGGAAACACCCGCAAAAGCGTTCGCCACGAACTTGTGACGAGTATAGCCGACGTCGCCGTCGTCTGATAAACCGATGCGTGTGTGTTCCTCTGGCCAGGCCACACGCGAGCTCAGTGTTGACGATTTTTTCGGGAACGTTTTACGTTCAACGTCGCCAACCGCGCGGTTGGCGACGTTGGCCAGCGAAAGTTTCGCGGACGCCGTCGAAAGAGTCACGTCGTTTTCCTTTCCGGACACGGCGCCCGTCGCCGGCGCGTTTCGGAAAATCGGCTCCGAACGCCCCGCGGACGGGTTTAGGGTTTAGGGTTTAGGTTTAGTTTTTTTTGGTTTTGGTCGGTCATCATTGACTCGTTGACGTTTGACGCGTTCCCGGACCAAGTCGAAAGGGGGGCGCGTGTGGTGGGCGAATCCGGCCGCGTGGAACGCGCGTCTCCATCGGTTTCGGCTTTGCGGAAATCGTGATACTCATCTGCGTAGTCCAAAGAATCCTCACAACTAACAGTTTCCTTGATGATTTCATCGAAACCGTCATCCAGAGGAATCGCCCTTTTCTTTCCGTGTTTGTCCACCACGTACAAACTCCACCGGCCTTGCGCCGTCCCGAGCGCTTCTTCAATGAAACCGCCCTGCACGGCTTGCGAGCGTTTGAATTTGAAAACCGGGAGCATCGGCGACGGCGGCGATTCGTAACCATCAGGTTCGTACCCGAGCTCCTCGTCGGATTTTCCGTGACCTTGCTTTGCGAAGAACCGAAGATTTTCGTCGTCGTCGTCGTCGTCGTCCTCGTCCTTTTGTGCAAACAGCGACGACACCGTGTGTGCGCACGCGCCGCACACCACACCGAAAGCGCACAACACAGCGACCGCGACGCAAACGCCCAGAAGCGCGAACCACGCGGCTTTGGTGAATTCGGAGGTACTCGGCACGGTAACAGATACCGCCGCGGACGTATCGTTCGCGGTGGTGGTCGTCTCTGTCGGCGTCGTCGGGGCGTCTCGTACCCGCCGCCGAACGCACGTTCCTCGTGACAAGTAAAACCCACCAGCACACTCGCCGCACGCCACGCCGGTGTACCCCCCGTTCTGGAAACAGTCGCACGCCCCGGTGGCGGGAAGACACCGCCCGTGTCCGCCGCACGGCATGTCGGATCCTTCAGGCGCTGGACATTCCTTCGGGGCAGGACAGTCTGTTGGACAGCACGTCGCCGCCGCTAATGCCAGCGCCGGACCTAGCACGCCTCGGCCGTACGTAGTGTGCGCCTGCTCCACCACCGCGACTGATGCTTGCCACCCCGTGATCCCCAGCGCGACCGCGGTTTGGTCGTTTTCCTCGATCCGGGTCGCGACAAGTTGTAACTCGTCGTCCCTGCCTCCCGGCACCACGGTTCCCTCCACCGGCCCGTACCCGCAGCTCTCCAACACGTCGCAAACGCCGTCGCCGCACACACCAGCTCTTGCCAAGCCGAGCACTCTGCGCGCCCGGGTGTTCCACAGGTCATCCGTGGCGCCAACCGCGTCCGCGGCGTCAAACGCCCGGTTCGACCGTAGCTCCAGCTGAGTAAGCCGCTCAAGCACGAAGGACATAGGGTCAATCGCGCGAGTCGTTTCAGCCACCGACCCACTCGCCGTCGTCGTCGTCACGGCGACGCGGTTGACGCGAATGGGAAACGCAGCCGCGACGGGAAACGGGGTGGTTTGCGTCAGGCGTCGGTTCGAATGAACATGTAGTATCTTTCTCTCAGGTAACCGTGACCCTGTTTGCGCGTACAGTAACCGGCGTCGCACAGCGCCTGGAGGGTTCGGCGGCGGCGGCGGGTTCGTGGCGGGCGGCGGTGGCGCCATCGCCGTGATGGCAAACGAGTTCCCGTTCCCCGAAAGTCGCGCCGTGGCGTCCAAGTACGCGTCGTTCGCGAAACCGGTTCCCGAAAGGTTCAGCGCCAACGTGGCCCATTCCCACACGTGCGTCTCTGTTACCGCGTCGCCACGGTCGTACACCTCAGAAGGCACCACCACGCTCATCTCGAGCCACACCGGACACGTATCGCCGGACCCTTTTGGAAAAAAGAAAAGTATCAGTCTTGTATGGGCAAACAGAGTTGGGATTTGAGAAATGCAAAAAATACGTACCGTCGCAGGAACCACACTGGTCGAACACTCCGCTTGCGCAGCAGTGTCCGCCCGCGTCCAGCGACCCGGCGCAGCACTGCCCGATTACGTCCACGACCCTTGATGGGCCGTCGCAGAGGCCGCACGCGTCCACTACACCACTCGCGCAGCACTTCCCGGACCCGTCCAGCACGGCCACGCCGAGCTGGACGTGGCAGCAAACGCCGTTCGTGTCAACCACGCCGGGGCAACAGTCGCCGGCGTCGTCTGTTTCAATCAGCTCGTCGTTCAGCGATCCGCAGGTTTCGTGGATGTCGCAGAACGTTCCGGTCTTGCCACTCCCTTCGTCGCACACGCACTGCCCGGACGCTGCGTCGCAGGTCCCGGAAAACGAACACACATTGGCTTCGCATATGCGTGAAGGGCACGTTTGCGTGGAACACGGTACGTCCGACGCCGGTGCGGGGCCTAACGCGGTAACCATCGCCGCGCAACGTGAATCGTCAACCTCGGTCAAAGCCGTGGCATCCAAAGAAACGCCGTCGCCGCCCACCACGCACCGCACGGTGCGTTGTACCACTCCACCGCCGCAATTAGCGGAACAAACACGGGCGGCGTCGTCGCCGAACGCAGACACGTCCCACCGGGGCGAGTCCGGGCACGCCCGCGTGCCGCACGCCGCGCTCATAGACGGCGCTTCGCCGATGAAGTCGCCGTAGTCCTCGCATATTTGTCGCGGCACCACGCCCCTTGTCGTGGGCCTTGGAGGCGGCGGCGTGGGAGCTAACGCCGGGTCCCCTTCCTTCCAAGGAGGGGGGGGGGGCTGTGGCGGAAACGGCGCGAACGGCGGCGGCGGCGGCGGCGGTGAGGACGCGTTGGTCTGCGCGAACGGCGGCGGCGGCGGTTTCGGCGGCGGCGGCGACGGCGGCGGCGGGAGCGTATCGTCCGCGAAGAACTCGCGGGTCATTTCTTCCCACAGGTCGTCCCTTTTCGCGCAGAACACCTGTCTTGTTTTCGTGCCGCCCCCGCACGTCTTGTCGCACGCGCTCCAGGGGCCGACGTCCCAGTGGTGGTAAGTACACCTCGTCTGCGCACACGGTTCCACCGAAGTTGGTCTTAACAATGAGGCGTTCCACGCGACGCACGTGGTGTCCGGGACGACCCTTCCCGCGGCTATGCGCTCCACGGCGCGCGCCTCCAGCCTCGCGCTCGTGGTGAGCAACGTGACGTTGTCGTTATCAGAGTCGAGCAAATCCCCGAGGGTGACGAAATCGTCGGACGCGCCGACCGCGCGACACTGCACGAGCCTTCGTCGCGTTCCACTGTAACCGCACGACGTGTCGCACTCGTCCCAAACACCAGAAGACCAGGCGTAGGTGGGGCAGACCTGCCAGTTACACGGCGCTGAGGTGGCTGGAGGTGAGGTACCGCACCCGTTCACGGGGTCCACCGCATCTGAACAACGCACGACGCGGTGTTTTGTGCCTCCGTCGCACGCGCGCGAACACGCCGACCACTCCCCAACGGTCCACTCCGACTGACTTCCCACCCCTGGCGCGACCGCCACAAGCAGCAACGCGCACAGCCACACCGCGCGTGGCGCGAACACACGCATTTACCGCGGTACCGCGCGCAAGTGCCACGCGGTATGCCGGTCGTGGTCGAGAAATCGCAACGGCTTGCGTCCGTTTTCGAGCTGCAGTTTCCGAGTTTCAGTTTCGGGTTTGAGAAAGCACCCCTTTTCTACCCTACCAGCGTATTGTTGTCGGCGGCTCGGGCGGCGGAGAAAACGAGAAGTTGCCCCGGCGCGGCCAACGCAAGACTTCGGCGCGCGCTCTCGCACACGCACCGCCGAGATGGCTCGAGTGACTCCCGCGAAGAGGGCCACGAGGGCTAGCACCAAGAAGCCAGCGGGTGGTCACGAGGACTGGATGGACGACGAGGTGGACGAGCACCACCGGTCACGGGACAAGATCTCGTTGGACCCGGACGCGTCTTCCAGCGAGGACGACGAGGACGACGAAGACGTCGCCGGGGTGATGGACATCGCGGCGGAGGACGATTCCGAGGACGAGACGAGTGACGATGACGAGACGGACGACGAGGAGGACGAGGGGGAGGAGGAAGAGGGGAAGAAGAACACTGCAACCGACCCTGGAGACTCGGACGGCGACGAAGAGGAGGCGGCGCTGATTCGCGCGATGCGGGCGCAGCAGCGACGGTTAGACGCCAAGGGCGCGACTCGCCGGACCGCGGATGACGACGATTTGGAGGACAGCGAGACGGACAGCGACGACGAAACCGCGGGTATCCGGGGGAGCAAGAAGGATGACTTTTACGGCGACGACGACGTTGATCACGAGGGGTTGAGTGATGAGGATGACAGGATCGACGAGGAACGCGAAGCGCGGCGGTTGCAACGCGCCGCGGCGGACGGGATGCAGGGTGGGGATTTCGACGCGTTTTCGGATTCCGAAAGCGAGTCAGAGGAAGAAAAGACCATGGGCGCGAAAGCCAAACTGGTGGCGAACAAGGGCAAGAAGGGTGCTGCTAAGAAGACCAAAGCGTCGACCAAAAAATCGGAAGGCGCGTTCGTTGAGTCGCTCGGCGCTGAAGCCGTGGCGCACGCCGCGAGCGACGCCGTAGTGGGCGACGCCCCCGAGCTCATCGCGCTTACCAAGGAACTTACGAAAAATCTGGACGAAGTCAGGAACAGCGTGGAGCCTGTTATCGCCGCCGCCCGGGCGGGCGACCTCGTGACGGCGGAGGGCATTTCGTACCTGGACGCTAAGCACCTGTTGATGCTTTCGTACTGCGTGAACATCGTTTTTTACCTTTTGCTGAAATCGGAAGGACGGCCGGTGAAGGACCACCCCGTGGTACTTCGGTTGGTGGAAATCAGAGCCTACCTAGAGAAACTAAGACCGATCGACAGGAAGCTGAAGTACCAGGTGGATAAGCTGCTGAAAATGGCGGAGGGCAAACAGCAAAACACAAACGACGGTTCGGACGAGGACGACGACCCGACGAAACACAAACCCAACCCCGACGCCCTCGTCGGCGCCGGCGGCGACGGTACGTATTTTATTTCCCAAATCCCGCCTCCACGTTTGCCCATACAAGACTGACACTTCTTTTATTTATCTCAGACGGCGACGACAAATCCGGCGCCTACCGCCCCCCCAAACTCTTCGCCACCACCATGGACGAGTTCGAAGAGGGAGGCAAGAGCAACAAACAGAAAAGAAACGAAAAAGAAGCGCGGAGACGGGCGTCGCGGTCGGCGCTCATCAAGGTACGCGACGTTCTTGTTTGTTTTGTCTCTCGGTCGAAATGTTTTCTTTTCTCGGTTCCCCTCAGGACTGCTTTTGATTTTTGTTCCCCTCGTCTCTTTCGAAAGACAAAATCGTTGCCACTCAACTTCCTCGTTCTTCGGCGCACTTTCGTCGGTGATGCTACACAATGGAGATCGAAGGCGACCAATTTTCGTGGCACACAACACCCAGCACCAGATCTTGGGCAGGGTACCGCTCGGTTTCGTGGGCGACTATCCAATCAAGAGCTGGACATTCTTCCCTGGTTTTTTTCTTTTCTTTCGCCGGACACCTTCATTCGTGTTCGGTTTTCGCGTTCAATAAAGTTTCAGGTGTCTCGCAAGACACACCCGTCTGCCGACTTTAGACACCGACGCTGTACCAAATGTACTGCTGACGTAACGTCCGTCGACTGACCTGCTTTTCCCACACATCTCCCATTCCCTCTCTTTTTTCGCCGCCCACAGGAACTCGCGCAGGAACTGGGCGAGACCCCCGAGGAACTGGGCGGCGACGTCGGGGATACGTCTTCCGCGTTTGCGAAACGCGAGTTCGCGCGCATGGAGGCGCGGGCGAAAATCGAAGAGGATCTCTTCACCAGGGTGCCTCTTTCCAAAACCGAGCGCCGAAGGGCGAAAGCAACGAGTAGGTCCATGAACTCCCTGGCGAACGTCGGTGACTTCGGAGACGACGTCGCGGACCTTGTGGAGGTCGCGGAGGCGCTCGAGAAGTCGGGTGGCGCTGCTGCCGGTAAACGAGCCGGGCGGCTGGTGGATTCCGTGTCCCTCGCGTCCGGCGTGGAAGTCAAGCAGAAACAAAAACCGGTCTCGGGAGAACAAGACGTTCCGCAAAGAGACTCGCTCGGGGTACGTGGATTTTCGGTCCCGCTCGGTGTCCCTTTTCTTTCTTTGCTTCTTTTCTTTTTTGCCACCTATTACTAGGTAACATACATACCCTGTTTATACACCCTGTGTATCCTACCCTCGCCTCGCATCATTCGAAGCGTCGACGACTTTGCCCGTGGTCACTCGGCGTCAAAAATGGTGCAACACGAACAAACTCGGTTCGGATTGTTTCCGGACCGAGGCGAATTCGGAGGCCGTCGGGTTTATGGCCGCCGGCGTCGAAGTCGCCAAATATCTTAGTTATTTTTTGGCGCACAAGCAAGTGCAAGTACTGCACAAGCAAGTACAAGGGAAACTTCCATAAAGTTATCTCGCGGAAGATACCCTTATCTGTTTCTTTCGGTGGAACCTTCTCTGACCTTTTCTTTCTTTCTTTTTTTAAAAACCGCGCAGGATCGCCGCAACAAGTACGAGCGCGGCGTGAACAAAGCGCATGCCGCGGCGGCTCGCGCGGCGGAGGCGGAGGCGGGCGGCATGTACGACGACGACGCGCCAAGGCAGTCCATTCCGGACGACGACGAGTACGTCGCGGCCAGCGCGGCGCGTGACGCGAAGAGAAACGCGAAGGAAGAGAAGTACCGCCGAAGCCTCGGCGTCGCGGTGGCGATGGAGGAGGAGATTGACGGGGACGAAAAGCGAGACGTTGGCGGGAAGATCATGGCCAACCGGGGTTTGACCCCGCACCGGAACAAGGAACACAAGAACCCGCGCAAGCGCTTGCGCGGCAAGTTCGAGAAAGCCGTGGTGCGCAGGAAAGGCCAGGTGCGCACGATGCGCGAGGACGGGGGGGGTTACGCGGGCGAGCAGAGCGGAATCAAGACGAGCGTCACCAAGTCGAGAAAGTTTGGAGCCTAGGGCGGATTCGTGTAATGACAACAGTAACGACAACGCAACACTCGCTAAACTCCAGCGGAGTGTAACAAAAAACGCCTCCTTTTCTCTTGGTACACAATAAAATACATCAAAACACCACGCAGTTTGACGTATCTGCACAGGGTTTTGATGCGTGTTGAGTCTCAAGAGACAACAAGCGCGTCGTGTCGTTTCCTTTGAAAAACTTTACGCCGCGATTTTCGAACTCTTCGCCATCAGCGAATCCACCACCCGGTCCATGTTCGCGATCGTGTCAATCGTGGCTTTGTACACCGTGTTCGTATCCTGCGCGTCGTACACTACGAGGCACCCTCGGCCTTGGTCCAGGATTCCCTCAAACTTCCCGTCCAAGATCATCTGGGAAAGTTTCGTTTCCACCTCGGGGGTGGGGAGTTCGATTAAACTCGCGACGTGACTTGCGATAAAAAAAAGAAAGTGTCAGTATTGTATATCGCGATGTATGGACAACAGTCACCAGCTTCGGTAAAACAGTGTGTTGGGATTTGGGAAATGCAATACGTACCTGATTTCCACGACGTTGAAGGGTTCGATCACGCGCAGCAGGTTTTGCTCTAAAAGCGAATCGCGCAACTCGCCAAGATGCGCGGCGATGATGGGATCGTCCCCGAGCTCGCGTTGGTGCGTCACTAACGTGAGTTGCAGATCCTTCAGTGATCGCTGCTTGTACGCCGCCGCCACCGCCTTCATCGCATCAAGCTCCCCTCCCTGGTGCTTCACCCCGCCCTTCGTCGCGGCCAGGTTCGCGACGTCATCCGCGGAACCGCACATCACCTATTTATGTACAGTGGGCAAACAGTCAGTGGTTAATCACACAGAGGTGGTTAGTACACGTGAAATACGAGTATCGCGGTGCAGGTCGTGGTGGAGGTGGTTCGAGCCCGGAGGAGGGAGAGTGGTAAACGTGGTTCGTGTGACTGGACTCCATACGCCTGATTCGTCAAAAAAAGAAACCTCAACAACGCACAGCCGATACTTCAAAAAAAGAAAAACCTCAAAAACGCACCTTGCACATCAGCATGTACTTCAGCGCGGCTCTTGCTTTTTGGTCATCTTCTAAATTGTTGAGTTGCTCGAAGGCTTCGAAGAAGTATGAGTACGCGGTTTTGTAGTCCTTTTCCTCGGCGTGTAGGATGCCAGACTGGCTGTCGATGACGCACTGCACGCTCGGCGGGACGTAGATCGCGTTTGAGTTGGTGCGCGCCGCGGTGAGCGCCGCTTTCGCTTTTGGCATGTTCCGCAGCGCGTAGTGGATTTTTGATTCCAGCAAGTGGATATCCACCAGCAGAAGCTTGTCATCCAGTTTCTTGACTTCAAAAGACAACCCCCCGATGGTTTTAAGCGCGTCTTGGTACTGCTTCAGCGCGAGTCGCAGCGCGGCCAGCCTGAGTTCCACGCGGTGTCGCAGGAACGTTCGCTTTTCGCTTCGCGCCCAAACCGCCATGTCTTCGCAAACCTCGACTTGAACCAGGTCGCACCCGTGCATCGTGGCGAGCGCGTCGATGACGCCCCGCACGATCTTCGCGGTTTTCGCTTTGGGCACGGCTTTGAACAGGGGCCTCAAGTCAGTGAGCAGGGCCTTCACGGCTTGCGCGTCGTTCGCGGCGGCAAACAACTTGGCCAGACGATCCACCGCCAGTTCCTTGACCTTCACGGTCTCCGCATCGAAGGACTCGGTGCCGAAAATAACATCCC
>Ga0209711_10000967_pt1 | contig 29006 bp, 35 predicted proteins | sample ArcticOcean_MG_C_7_FD_187441 | JGI IMG/M metagenome (GOLD analysis project Ga0209711, IMG submission 187441) | Marine microbial communities from western Arctic Ocean - ArcticOcean_MG_CB11_88 (SPAdes) (version 2) | ecosystem: Environmental > Aquatic > Marine > Oceanic | place: Arctic Ocean...
AATCGAATCGTCTTGATGCTTCCGTCACATACCGTCACAACAACGTGTGACTTTGTCGGGTGGCTTGGTGTTCTCTTTGGCTTGTCCAGTCCAGATACTCCCGCATTCTTTAGGGCCGACTGCTTTCTCTCGCTAGTTATCTTCATACTGTTACCTTTGCTGCTTTTGTGTTAGCTACTACAGTCTTTTTTGATCATTTCTTCTTCTTTGGGCTATGACCCCAGCCCTTATTCTTTAACATAAGGTGCTCCTTCATGGTAGTTACTGTTTTAACCTCACCATTTGAGCCATACATCTTGTGCGTCTTAAATTTCTTTGCTTTCATAGTGCTAATATACTAATTATTTATTACATAGACAACCATTATCTGGGTCGCAACAGTTTTTTTTCGGTGGTTCTGGTAGCTCCATCCAATATGTTATATTATGGTTGAGGTATGGAGACTCATACTCGAACCAAAACGTGCCGTCGTTCCTTCCGATCTTTATTGAATCCCTCCCTTCATATATTAATACAAACTCATCTGGTTTGGGTAGTTTTTTGTCCACCGATATCCATTTTTTTTCCATATGTAAATTTACGGTTTTTTAAGTTAATGCTGCTATGCTGTAAATTGACCCCTATACTGCGTATATAAAAAACTGCGTAATAATTATATTTTTTTTTATTTTCTTACCTAGTTTAACAGCATTACAGCACTAAAATACAGTATATCCTTGTACCATAGGGTTTTTGAATTTTTATTCACAGCATATCCACAGCATTTTACAGCATTCTAGCAGCACTTTTTTACACTTTTTTACATTTTCATTGTATCATTTTGTATCGGTGTTGATGTTTTTGATCTGGGCCAGGTATATTTTTTGGTAAAAGATGCTGTTTTTGCACTTTTTATGCTGTAGTATGTTATAAAAATGCTGGTGCACATATGCGGAGTATTTGGGTTATATATATAAATACGCGCGCGCACATGTAATCCGAAGCCAATTTTTTCGATGGGGGGGGTCTTGTTTTTGATTCTTTTTGCCCCGAATTTTTGGCTTTTTGTATACGCATCGACTCCAATACGTTCACCATTTATTCGCATCGGTTCGTGTCGAGTTGTTCTACTGCGTACCTGCTACGATATGCTGCTGATTTGTTACGAGCCTTACACGTACACGCATATACACGCACACGTACGCATATGTCACGCGCCTACACGTTTCGCGCACACGCTTTCACCTTAGGAGTTATGACTGCCCAACATCCAACTGAATCAAAACAAATGCGTAATTGTATAGGCAAATTAATGCGTCAATCCCTTGCTATGACTGACTATGCTATGATATGTAATGCTATGCAATGGTGTAAATAGCAATTGATCATGAATAAATATGAAAATAATTTTACTGATTATCAGGCAGTTACGAGTAGATTTCAACATTGTTTGTTAATAAATTAGGTTTTATCAAATAAGTTTGTGTATATTTGAAATGTCAGCAACGAGGTAAACGGCAATAAGGCTTCACTTATCTTAGTTACTTGACAGGTCAAGACAGACAACGTGTAAGAGCGGTACAACAGGCACACTGACCATTAGAATACGCCAATCCAAACGAGGATGGTGACATATAAGCAACGGCACACAGCATAAGTAGTCCGCTCCACGAGAACTCAATAATGAATTATGGTGATTCAATGTAGATTCGTAAGGAATAACCGACATTCGAAAAGGAAAGCTAATTTCCGCCCGATAAAAAGGGAGTAGAAAGTTAAATTCGGCGAAGGAGGTTTGGGATAAGGCATCCGCCCATTAAGACAAAGGAAAGTGTGTAGCGAGTGGCTCGGTAAAGCAAAAATAAAGCAAGGGGACATTGGGTTATTATAACGCCAACTGTAACTAGAATAAGGCTTTAGGGTTAATAAGAGGAATCTCAGCGCAATGTTTCGGCATCGCTCACCCATAGGTGGAAAACCTATAATACAATCACACCATCATTGAATATTCTGATATTATGCAGAGCGATACTGCCGATGATGGCTAACCAAAACAAACAAGATGAGAAATTTAACAGCATTTAACCTATCATTCGCAATGGCAGTACTTTGCCTAGTAGCGGGGTCATTAGCAGCAGTAACAATTGAATTTACAAATGTACCCGCGTTATTCTTTGGGATAATGGGTTTTGTCTTCATGGGAATTATGAAATTAGAAACACCTAAAAACTAGAAGTTATGAAGTTTACAAAAGAGGAAACACAAATTATAATGCACCTTTTAGGTAGCGCAGTATACGACTACAAAGAGGGTACTTTATTAAGAGTAAAGATTGAGAGTATGCTAGGAAATGCTCAACATGAGGGTATATGGGGAGATTTACCTGACAATATGCCCGAAATATACGAAGAAGACTAGCAGAACAAATCATTACGGAACACGTAGGTGTTATGTGGAGCGATACCGCTCGTAATGACTAACACTAAAACCCAAGAACACATGAGAGAGTCAAAGGTAATTAGAATCGAAGGTAGAATGGAGGTAATCGGTATCTTCATCAACGGAGTATTAACTAGCACATTGCGAAGACGCATTTGGGCATAACACAAAATGATATGGCATTAAATATGAAAAGAGTAGTGACAGTAAAGATGGCTAATGGTGGCTATAAAGTATTAACAAAAACGTTCAACAACGTTTACCATATGGAGCGCTACATTGACAAGATGGAGTCTTCAGGCAATAAAGTTGTTGGGATGACGTTTGTAACTAAAGAGCAATAACATGAAACACTTAAAAATAAGAGTAGGTAGATTTGCAAAGGGTCAAAGTAAAAAACAAATGTCAATTTTTGCTTTGAAATACAAGAACGAAATCGCAAAAGTTTATAGTATAAAAATACCTTTCAATAGGTTTGTTTGCGTTACAATTAAAAACCAATAGATATGAGTTATTTCAAGTGTACATTTAGAGTAGTTGGATATTTTTATTCAATGGGTTGGTATGACTTGCCAACAGACAATGAAGGTGAGATATTAGAGATACTAAAAGCACAGGGCTATGAAGTATCAGAAATTTACGGAATTAAAAAACAATAGATATGGAACAGATAACAATGTATAGGGTAATGTGGGTAAATGATTGTGGAGACAACGAAATGAATGAGGATGGCTTTCAAACAAGAGAGGAAGCTGAAGAGTATGAAAAAGATTTGTCTGAGTCCTTTAGTGAATATGAGTATTATGTAGAGGAGTATAGACATACACCTCCAAGACAATACGGTAACGGTATTTCAGGAGGAGTTGATGGATGGGAGGATATGTACCCCGATTACGAAAGTGAAAGTGGTGATTACGGATGGAATTAATAACTAAAATAAAATAGATATGAAAGATAATGTAATAGTATTCTTTGATGAGTACGAGATGTCGTTTAATATTCCGATGAAGGAATGGGATAAAATAGAAAAAAAATATCAGGACATTAGTGGAGGTTATAGTGTACACCTTTATGATGATTCCACGAGCCATTGGGATTGGGATAGTGAAGATGACTTAAGTGAATTAATAAATAAAATAAAATAGATATGAGAGCAGTAAAGATAGTATTAGAAGGAATAGATGACCTCAATGTAAGTGAAGAATTTGGGAGTAATATGGTAAGATTTGTATTGGACAATCCAAGCTATAATCAATCAATAATAGAACAAGGGTATACAGTAGATGTGATGCACGATATATCGGGCTTTATGAGAGATGATGAACACTTTGTGCCAAGGGTATTAACTAAAAGCCAATAGATATGAAGGGAGTTGATTTAGATAATTTAGAGATTACTGAAGGTGGCGATGGGGTTGAGTATGAAGTTTGGATTGATACAACAACAGACAAGCTATATAGTGTACCGATTGAAACCGTAAGGTATTGGGACGAAATGAAAGAATTATAAACTAAAATAAAATAGATATGATAAGTAAAAAAGGAAGTACAACAGTAGGCGCAACGAAAGGGTATGGCCTAGCAAAAGGATTTGGGAGCAATCACAATACGTTATTGGGTTTCTTCAAGGCGAAATTAATTCGAACACCCCTAGGTTTAAATGAGCAATGGAACAGACGCATTAACAAATGCAGAAACACCGATGACTTGTTTTTTCTAGCATCAAACGAGGGTACTGACATTGAGTTGTTGGGATTGTATCGCTCACTTAAAAGCAAAGGCCTATGAATGAGGTAACACTATACCTTATAATTACAACTGAGGTACACGACACAAGGGCGAAGGCTAGGGACTGCCGACGCATTATAAGAACGGCTCAAGTAGGGTTTGAAGACATCACTCTAAAGATAGCGACATCAGGATTAACCGCTACGTTATCAATGATGGAGGAGGTTTACCCTGAGCAAGTATTAAACTAATAAATAGAAATTATGACAGAAGAAAGAATTGAATATTTGTACCTTGAATGGTTCAACAAGTACCTATCAACGTCTAGGTTTAGTGAAGACTATAACCTAAGCATTGCAGAGGCAGAGAACATACTAGACAGAGGGAGAGAAATTAATCACAGTAAACACGAGAAATTATGAACAACGAAAACAAATTAATCGCAGAATTTATGGACTTAAAAAACACAGGTCTATCGATATACAAAGTGAGTGAATACAAGTACCACAAAGATTGGAATTGGTTGATGGACGTAGTTGAAAAATGTCTTAAAACTGGAGATGATACGCACGAATGGGATAATATTATGGACACTATTTTTACTTGTGATAAAGATATAGTTTATAAACAAGTCGTAGAATTTATAAAACAATACAATGACGAACAGAACAAAGCGTAAGCTAATTAACCTTGAGTACTTTGTGCTTGGGTTATGTATAGGGATAGTAATAGCAACGATAATTTATAACAATTAATATTATGGAAGAGAAGAAAATTTACATTAAGAACGAGAGGTTTATGGAATTTATAGACGAGTTGGCTACAGAGATGACTGAGATGACTTATGGTGTAGAAACTTGGGAAGTCAAAAATTTGAGGATTAGGTTTACAGATAAGGCGCAAGACTTCTACAACGAGAAATACGATCAGATAGAGTCTATGGCTAACAATATGATATTATTATATAGTGATAACGATTTAAATTAATAGATATGAATAATCAAGAAACAATACAAGAGTTAGAAATGGACATTCAATATTTAACAGACAAAGTAGCTAATGGTTGGTACAATGGACAAGATGAAAAAAACAATATATTAGCAGAGAGAGAGTATTTAGAAGGTAAATTAATAAGAGTCAATAATTAAACAAATAGATATGAAAGAGTTAAAGATTGAGATGAATGTATCTATCGAAGCGATAGAAGAGATTTTAGTAACCGCAATGGAAGGAGGTAGTAACTATTGGTACTTTATGGATGGCGAAGACAAACTTGTTAAATGGTTTGACGAGAAGATAGATAAGGGAGAGTTAAAGCGAGACAATAGCGTTCACTACAAGTGGATGGATGCAATGTTTCAAGGGTGTCCACACAAGGTAAGGATATTAGATGGCGAGGAGGCAGAATGGGGAGATGCGGAGGACTACGATGAGATTGAACCTTTAGGATACTTAACGATGGATACTATATCCAAAGGATTAACCATTGCGTCTAAGGAATATGAGAGCTTCTTTAAGATGCACGTTCCTGAGTATAACGATGGAGATATAGAATCGGCAGATGTATTGTTTCAGCTGATGGTAATGGGAGAGGTTGTTTATGGTTAAAAATAAAATAGATATGAAGTATACAATTATAAGACAGAACTTATCACACAGAGGCGGTGGTATTGAAATTGCGTTAGATGACTTTGGGTTTGAAGATGAGAAGATGACCGCCTATCAGAACTATTTAGGTGGTGGTATGTTGGGCAGAATATTAAACGACTGCACAATAAACGGATGGAGTCAGAACGATAAGCTGATAGAGATAGCAGAGGATCTTTCACAATACCTTTTCTCTTTGACAAACGATTTAAATGATGATTGCTTTGCTCGTGAAGTTTTTGAACACGTACAACGTAGACCATCAAGCGGTTATTAAATAAAAATTATGGAAGAAATAACAAAACTTATTCTAGAGGAAAAGATGAGGGACAATCCCAATCAAGAATACATAAGGTCACTACAACAGGTTTTAGATTTATTAATAAAAAAACAAGAACGTAAATAGTTTACGTTGTGTTGATGTAGATTTGTAATAACAATTAAAACAAATAGATTATGGGGAAGTTACTAAAGAATAGCAGAGGGGAGTATAACTACCATTTCAATTGGATGGATGAGAACGGTCATACGTGTGGTTTTAATAATGTGTGGGCATCCAACAAGCGCGAGGCAGTTAAACTTGCCAAGGCTATGGAAACCAAGGCACATTGGTCGCTCTACGAGGGAGGCGAGTATATAACTGTCAAGAAGGAGGTTCTTGGCAAGGGTCATTGCTTTCGAATGAAGGGAATGTATGTTAGTGCCGAGTCTATGAGGAAGGCAAATGCCGAGTTACGATCTGCTATGGATCGGTTGGGTCATATGATGAGTTGTTAGATATTGGGCGCGACAAATAGTCAGTCGGCAAAAGACTCACTCAGGCTGAGGGTGATACTGCGGAACGTCGCGCCTTTTTTATAAAAATTAGGAAAAACAAAAAGTTATGGTTAGATTTGGTTTCTTTAAATCAATAATTGCTATTGTTATTTGGGCAGTATTGATTGTAGGCTTTCAAGCGTTGGGGGTTGGTATAGTAAGATTAATTTTAAAATAAATGGTTATGAAAATATATGAAGTAAATGGCAAGTTTTTTACTTGCAAAGACTTAGCAGTAATTGAGGGGTTTAACACTAGGTTTTGGGTTAAGGCTCACGAGTTAGATGATACTGAAGACTTAGAGGTTGAGCGTAGGAATGATGAGGTTATTGTATTAGATGAGAATAGTAATGAGTACAATGTTACATTTGATTTGAGTGTGGAGGAGGATGAGGTTAATCCTGAAACTAGAGAGATTGTTAGGTATCATTGCTCAGATAACACAAGAATAAATGGTGAACTAGTATACAAGAGCGAACTGAGTTTTGACTTAAAGAAACGTATATCTAACGAAGTACAAGATGTATGTGACTATAAAGACACGTGCGATGATTAGAAAGTTTTTTACATTATTAATAAATTCAATCGTAGTATACATATATATAATGTATCTTTTTATTTATATGTTGATAATACTTATGATGAGAATATTTCCAAAGAGGTTGCGTCAGCGATGGCGATAATAAAGGTACGGAGGTGCCTTGAGAACTAAACTCAAAAAAACAGTAACTACGTTTTGTTACTGTTGTTAAGGTGTGCCGATCCCCACTAGAAATAGTGGGGGTTTTTAAACATTAAGTTATGGAGTCACTTAAAGATAGAAGAGAAAGATTAGATAAAGAACAAGAAGAAGCCACAAGAATTAAACACTTAAAGAGTAAGTTTAAAAGAAAGGTAAGGTCAGATATAATTGCGAGTGGCATTCAGTCAGTAAGGTATAAGTTGGATTATATTAAGAGTAACCCATCATCATCTATAGATAGTGACCTACCTTACAATTTAATATTAGAATGTTACGATGAATCAATAGAACAATTTTTAAAACTAAAGTTATGATACGATTTAAATTATGGTTAAGAAGGAGAGGCTTACTATGTAAGAAATATGTATACAAGCCTCCGAAAAAATTAAGGATACAGAGTACAGTTGATCCTGGGACTGTTGACTTCAATGAAATTTATGAGAATTTAAAAAAGAATCAAGATAAACGAAAACTAAATCAAACAAAATGAGTGAGAAAAAGACAGAGAACAAGAAAGAATTAGAAAGAGCCGAAAGATTCTTGGGCAAGGTATTCGTATTAGGAGATAGTAAGTATAGTAAGGATAATGTAGCCGAGTTATTGGTAGCGTACAGATCTTATATAGACTGTTACGACTCAGATATTGATGCGATAATGGACTACATAAACAAACATAAACTATGGTCGGGTGGTCATGAGAGAGACTTTTCTTATAGAAGAAACTATCTATACAAATATATACGAGAGAAACATGGCTTCACGTATAGAGCTATTGGAGAGATGTTTGGAGGAAAGAACCATGCTACTGTACTACATGGCATAAGGTTACACGATGATCTTATATCTATAAAAGATCCAATATATATTAGTTATACTAGCAAACTAAAAGAAAGGTTTAAGTTATGAAAGCGTGGAATGATTTAGTCAACAGCAAGGATATATCCTTATGGACTACAGAAGATAGTGAGTGGTATATAGATCTTGGGGCAAAGATAGAGAGATTTCACGATGGTCGTATTGTGATAAAGAATATAATCTCAAGGGGCGACAATTTTATAGACCTAACACCTAATCAACTTTCTTATTTTAAATTATATGGTTGGGATGCGGGTCGGTATAAAATATGCGTTGATGAGTACCACAAAAAAATAAGAGAGGCAAGGGTTCTCGGAGATAACGTAAGAGATTATGAAAAGAAATTGTTGAAATTTCAAATAAAGTTAGAAGAATATTTGCAAGATGTATAAAGAAAAGCTATATTCGTAAACCAAAATTTAATTTAATTATTATGAGTGAGAAAAAGAAACATTACAAATCTATGACTAATCCAGACTATTTAGGGTCGTGGGATTTTCAAGAGGGAGAGAGTAGAACACTGATCATTAACTCTGTAAAGGAAGGTGAGGTAGTAGGTGAAGGGGGTAAGAAAGATAAGTGTGTAGTGGCATACTTTACTACAGGCCTACCAATGGTGCTAAACATAACTAACATGAAGGCTATAACTATAGCACATGGTTCTCCATACATAGAGGATTGGGTTGATAAGTCAATATCTGTACACGTAGAGCAAGTGAAGGCTTTTGGTGATATATGGGATGCGTTAAGAGTATCAACAACTGCACCTGTAAAATCAGTGTTAACTGTTAAGGCAAAGCCTATACTTAAAAAAGACAGCGACGAGTATGACAAGGTTGTTTCGTTTTTAAAAGGACAGAGTGACAAAGAATTTGAGGTAGCATTCTCTGGGCCAAACAATAAGTATAAAATATCTGCCACGTTAAAGGCACAACTAGAAAAAGAACATAAGCTATGAAAGATAATATAGAAAGACTAGATAATGACGAGGACTACTACGGAGAGTTTGGTAAGCAGTTTCTTTCTAATTCAGATATTAAATCTTTGTTAGAGAACCCATCTCAATTCAAGCATAGTGAGAAGACTCTACCAATGCTTATCGGAAACTATTTTCATACAGCAATGATGGAGCCAGATAAGTTAGATGACTACCCTATACTAGATGTAGCCACAAGGAATAATAAAGCCTATAAGGAATCGGCTATGGGTGAGTTGATAATGCTACAGAGAGAGGTAGATGAGATAACAATGCTCACTGACAAGATGAAGGGTAACATGGATATATTTGACATTATATACGCTAAAGGTAATAAGTTTGAGGTGCCCATGATTAAGGAACTTCATAGTGAGATGTGGAAAGGTAAGGCTGATATTGTAACAGATACACATGTTATTGATCTGAAGACAACTAGCGACATATCTAAATTCAAGTCTAGTGCATGGGTATATAACTATGACTCTCAAGCATATCTATATCAAGAGTTCTTTGGAAAGCCAATGAAGTTTATTGTAGGGTGTAAGAAGACACTACAACTTGGAGTGTTTGAATGTTCCCCAGAGTTTATTGAAAGAGGAAGAGACAAGGTCTTGGATGCTATAATATCTTGGCGCAAATTCTTCGGTCCTAATGCTACAGAGGACGTAAATAATTTCTATAGCAAAACAATTTTGTAATCAAATAAAAACAAATATAATATGGCAAGTTTCAAAATGACTGGTACCTTAACGGTAATCGGTGAGACAGTACAAGTTAGCGATAAGTTCGCTAAGAGAGAGTTCGTTATCAATGATGGCGAAAAAGAATACCCTCAAGACATCATGTTTCAACTAGTACAAGACAAGGTAAGCTACATGGATAAGTTCGGTGTAGGACAAGAGATTGAAGTATCTTTCAATATGAGAGGTAGGAAGTGGACGTCTCCTCAAGGACAGGACAAGTATTTTAATTCGTTAGATGCTTGGCGTGTTGAATTAGTGTCGAACAACAAGACTGAGGAAGTACCTGACAAAGAGGAAGTTGAGGACGATATGCCGTTCTAAATGCTGTGATGCTGTAAATCTGCCCATGTGTGGAGAAATAATATGACTGTGGTTAGGATATTATTTTTTTTCGTGTGGGTAGTTTTTACAGCATTTTTTATATAAACAGCTAAAACCACTGAATAGAGAGAGCATTACAAAAGATATTAACAGCATATTAACAGCATTATGGAGCATATAGTAACTAGATTCAGCAATATACTTAATACATCTACACCTTTTTACGGGCCAGTATCAGACATTATAGATAGAATAAAGAATGGTAATAGTAAGGATGTAGTAGAACGTATAAGGAAAGAGAAGGATAAAGAAAAAAGAAATATAATAAAGAAAGAGCTACCAGCTATTTGTTTTTCTGGTGAGTTTTCTAAGAGAGCAGACAACGCTCTCGTACAGCACTCTGGTCTAATATGTTTAGACTTCGATGGTTTTAATACAGTTAAAGATATGAACGCTGCTAAGAAGCAGATGAGTTCAGATGAATATATAATGTCAGTGTTTGTATCTCCTTCTGGCATAGGATTAAAGGCATTAGTAAAGATACCTTCTGATCCTGAAAACCATAGAGGGTACTTCAAGTCTTTAGAAGAATACTTCGGGATGGAAGAGTTCGATAAGTCTTGCAAGAATGAGTCTCGTGTATGCTACGAGTCTTATGATCCAAAGATATATGTTAACTACGATAGTGAATTATGGACAGACATATCTGAGGAGAAGGCAAAGGAAGTAGATATATTTACTGGGCCTAAGACTGTCATTATAAATGACGACAATGAAATTATAAGAAGGTTGATGATATGGTGGGAGAAAGACCACGGCTTTGTAGATGGAATGAGAAACAATAATCTATTTATACTGGCCTCTGCTATGAATCAATATGGCGTGCCAAAGTCAACGGTTTCTTTTGCGTTCAATCAATTTGTTAGGAAAGACTTTTCTTCATCAGAGGTTGAGCAGATTATAAACCAAGGATACTTAAACACAACAGACTTTGGACGTAAGGCTTTTGAAGATGTAGATAAGGTTGACTCTATACGTAGAGATTTAAAGCAAGGTACACCAATAAAGGATGTAAAGGATAGACTACTGGATGAGGGTTTCGACAAGAGAGTTGTTGAGACGGTTGTTGCAGAGGCAGACAAGACAGCTCACGAATCGGTTCAAGTATTCTGGAAGAAGTCTGACAAGGGTGCGGTGTCTATCACGCACAATCTATTTAAAGAGTTTCTTGTTGACAATGGCTTCTATAAATATTACCCAGAGGGATCCAATAATTTTATATTTGTTCGTAGAGTCTCTAACAGAGTTATAAATACCACCGATCAAAATATTAAAGATTATGTTTTAGGGTACCTAGAGAAAAAAGTGGAGGACATGAGTATATGGAATTTCTTTGCGGATAGGACTAGATTTTTTAAGGAGGACTTTTTATCTCTGTTGCCAGAGATTGATATAAACTTTATAAATGACAGCTCAGATGATTCTTATTTATTTTTTAAGAATGTTGCTGTAAGGGTAGAGAAGGAAGATATAGTTCAGATAGAGTATGACAATCTTCCAGGCTGGGTCTGGGAGGACCAAATGATAGCTAGAGACTTTAACATATGTGAGGGTGCTGATTGTGATTTTAAAAAGTTTATACATAACGTAGCTGGTGACGAGCCAGAGAGAATATCCTCTATAGAGAGCACTATTGGATTCCTAATGCATGGGTATAAAGACCCTGGGTATTGTCCAGCGGTGATAATAAATGATGAGAACATATCTGACAATCCAGAGGGTGGTACAGGTAAAGGTATATTTATAACGGCTATATCTCAATTAAAAAAATCTGTAGAGATAGATGGTAAGTCGTTTACATTTGATAAGTCATTTCCGTATCAAACGGTACAACAAGATACTCAGACATTAATATTTGATGATGTTAGAGCGTCGTTTGATTTTGAAAGATTATTCTCTGTAATTACTCAAGGTATAACTTTAGAGAAAAAGAATAAGGATGCTATACGCATACCATTTAACAAGTCACCAAAGATTGCTATTACTACCAACTACGCTATACGTGGATCTGGTAATAGTTTTGACAGACGTAAGTGGGAGCTTGAGTTCAAGCAGTTTTATAACAAAGACTTCACTCCTCAAGATGAGTTTGGTAGAAGATTGTTTGATGATTGGGAGGATGATGAGTGGTGCTTGTTTGATAACTATATGGTTAGTAGTCTTCAAAAGTTTTTAAGGTCTGGATTTATTAAGAGTCAATTTAAAAACTTACCTACACGTAGATTTATAACCCATACAAGTCATGAGTTTTATGAGTGGATACAAGATCCTGAAAACAATTACGGTGTAGTTGGTTTTAAACATATAAAGAAAAGTTTATACAACGATTTTGTTACAGAGTACCCTGACTTTGGGCCAAGAGGTAAGATTAATTTAATTAGAAAAAGATTCTACTCTTGGTTAGATTTATTCGCAGAGTTTAAATATGGTACAAGTGCAGAGATTGGTAGAGAGAGCTCTGGTGCATGGATTAGATTTAAGAATAAAGAGTACAAACAAATGAAAATAAAATAGTTATGAAAAATAGTAACCTACGTCCGTATCAAGAAAGGGCCATCCAGCAAATATCTTCTGGGTGGTCCAACCACAAGCGTCAGATACTTGCATTGACCACTGGGTCAGGTAAGACGTATACGTTTGTTACTATGGCTAAGATGGCTATTGATAGAGGTAATACTGTATTAATACTTACACATCGCACAGAGCTATTCAATCAGACTCATAAGTCTTTTGGTATCGTGGGTATTAAACCAAAGGTTATCAATTCTGATAGCCCCGAACCAGAATCTTTAGATGGTGTGTTTGTAGTTATGGTTGAGACACTGGCCCGTAGAAAACATTTGCTAGAGTCTTTAAAGCCAGACCTCATAATAATTGATGAGGCACACTTCGGTAATTTCACAAAGATTATTGATGCGTTCCCTGACTCATATGTCCTAGGTGTTACAGCTACACCTATAGGTAAACATTTTTATAACTACTACACTAATATAGTTCAGACCATTGATACACCTGAGCTTATAAGATATAATTTTTTAGTTCCGTACAAAGCATATCAAATGGCTGACGACTTCTCTGGCTTAAAGAAAGGAGCCAGTGGAGATTACTCTGAGAAATCTCAGTACGAACACTTTAACAAGGAGAAACTTTATGATGGTGTGATTGAAGAGTGGAAGAGGAGGGCTAACAATAAAAAGACAGTGGTATTTAACTGTAATATTAAACATTCAGATGAGACAGCACAGGCGTTTATGGATGCTGGTATAAAGTCTTACTCGGTAACATCTAAGACATCTTCAGCGGATAGAGAAAGATATATGGATGAGTTTGAAAACGGAGACTGTATGGTTATAAATAACACTAGCATATTAACAGCTGGGTATGACTTTCCTCCAATTGAATGTGTAATATTAAATAGAGCCACAGACTCACTTGCCTTGTACTTACAGATGATTGGGCGTGGTTCTAGAATATTTCCAGGTAAGAATAATTTTATATGTTTAGACTTTGGAGGTAATCATAATAGACATGGGCTGTGGTCACAGCCTAGACAATGGGAGTTGTCTGCACCTAAAAAGAAAAAGAAAGGTGAGGCCGTTGTAAAAGACTGCCCTAAGTGTGAGGCTATGCTTTATGCATCAGCTAAAGTTTGTGACTACTGTGGCTATGAATTTCCTATAGCTATTAAGTCTTTAAAGGATGGTGTGATGAAAGAATACTTCGAGAGAGATATACCTAACAAGCAATTAAAAGATTGCGATCCAGAAGAGATAGCTCTATTAGTTAGAGTCGGTAGATTAAAATCTAACAAGGCCGCTGGTATTATGAAGTTTCGTGGTCGCTATGAATTAAGTGAGTTCGCTAGGTATATGGGATACAGTGAAGGTTGGGTTTATAATAGAATGAAATATGGCAGATAAATTAGAAACAGAAAGTAGAATACAACAGGATTGTATTAGATACTTTAGGAATATGTATTGTTTAAAGCATCATAAACCTCAGCTTATTATGTTCTCTGTTCCAAATGAAGGTAAGGATTTAAGGGAGCAATTGAAAAAGAAAGCCACTGGGCTTATGAAGGGTGTGTCTGATACTGTTATAGTGTTTCCTAATAAGGTTGTGTTCTGTGAGTTCAAAGATTTAAAAGGTAAGCAGAGACCAGACCAAAAACTATTTCAAGATAAAATTATTTTACTTGGTCACGACTACTGGGTTGTAAGGTCTATAAAGGAATTCAAAGAATTAATAGAGAAGGAGATAACATCGTATTGTGAAAAATAATAGGTGCTATGTCGGGTGAATGTAAATAAACATTATATTTGATCCGTAATGAAAAGACAAGACGTAAATTTAATCAACTATGTGAACTTCGAAATGAAAGATATTCATGATCTTTCTGACGAGCTTTACGAGTCTATGATCGACCAGCAGAACGAAGATGTTTTAGCGGTGTGTGATGCTATGATAAAGCGTTTAAGACTCATACAACAATCCCATAAATGATACCATACAAGAAGCGCTCACTAGAGATGTATAATTCTGGTGTTGAAAGCCCGACTAAAATAGCCAAGGAAGTTATAAGTGAGGGCCTTACAAATGATGATATTAGATTAGTACGTAAAAATATTAGTAACTGGATAAAGAATTTTTCTCCAGACTCTATTATACATGGCATGGTTGATAAGCCATTTGTATTGTCGGCATGGAATGATGATGGGTATATGATGGATATTGATCAGTACTGCGAACACTACGTCTTACCTAGAAAGGATATAAAGAAATATAAACTTGTAAGTCACACAGGTACACCTTTTTATAACATAGAGTTTAAGGATAATGAGGTTGTAGAGGGTATTGATGTATTAAGCTCAATAGAGTCGTTGATAAATGACGTACCTAAAATAACTTTAATTAATAAGCCTAAATCAAAACTAACTGACAGACTTATATATACAGACGTTCATGTTGGTATGGATGCCAGTAGATCTGGGTTAGCCCAGTACGCATTTGACTGGAACAAGGAAGAATTATTTAAGCGTATAAAGGTTATGGTCAACAAGGCGGTAGAGAATAAGACCTCTAATGTTATTGTTGTTGATGAGCTTGGTGACTATATGGATGGGTATAATGGTCAGACAACTAGAGGTGGTCATTCATTACCTCAGAACATGAGTAACGAGCAAAGTTTTGATAATGGATTGACAGCCAAGATGATGGTCGCTAAGGAACTATCCAACCATTGGGAGTATGTTACCTTCAATAATATATGTGAGGACAACCATGCAGGTTCTTTTGGCTACATTGTGAATTCAGCCTTCAGATCGTTATGCGAGGTTTCGTTTAATAATGTTGAGGTTGTTAATCACCAGAGGTTTATGAACCATTACTTTATAGGTAAGCACTGCCACGTTATATCTCATGGTAAGGACTCTAGAAACTTAAAGTTTGGATTCAAACCTATGCTAGACTCTAAACAGATTGAGAAGATAGACCAGTACCTAAAGAACGAAAAGATCTATGGCAAGTCTGAGTATATAGAGTTCGCAAAGGGTGACTCGCACCAATACTTAATGGACTGCTGTACATCTGACGATTTTAATTACTTTAACGTCATGGCATTCAGCCCATCAAGCGAGTGGGTACAAACAAATTTCAAGAAAGGTAGGTCAGGTTTTGTTGTTCAATCTATAAACAACACCCTTAACGAGAAGACTACTACTCCTTATTGGTTTTAGTATTTCTTAATAATTGGTTCACCAATTATTATATCTCCGTAGTCTATATCGTCACCAATACCACCTTCTCCCTCTTTTGGTTTTATATCATAAATTTTGTTATTTCCAATATTTTGTATGTTCTCCTTAGATATACCAGAATTTTTAAATAAATTATACTGTTGTAACTGAAGCTTATTAATCGGAGTCATACCTAATCTATCTAGAGAGTTCCATATCTCAATTAGTTCTTTTTGCAACGCCCTAACCTTACCGTTTGCTTCTTTGTATTCCTTTATAACCATCTCTTTTGTTACAATGTCTTTCTCAGATACTTTTTGACCTTCATATTTAGATAAAATATTACGCTCATACTTATTGAATATTGAGTTATAGCTTTTCATAGATTCCGATATGGCCTCTACCTTCTCTATTATTAACCATCTACCGTCATTTTTAAGTTCAATCTCTCTCTCTCTATACCCAGTAGTTGCCCCGATTATTTCTGATCTAGGGTCGTCTGCTCGAATTATCCTTCTTGCAGACGTTAATCCTCCTGGCTCAATTACTTTAGCTATAAATAAACTCACATCATATATTATATCAGGCGCAGTGTCTGTTTCGTCATATATTCTTCGCCCGTAAACATCTTGATTATTAAAAAGGTTTTGTACCGCTTCAGTTGCAATTTCAAGCCCTAAGATTGGATCTAAAAAAGCTCTAGCAGAATTTATTATACCTTCAATAGTTGTGTCCGACCTTAAAAAAGCATTAAGCATTTTAGCGATTGAGCCATGAGGGTCTGAAGCACTTGTGTCAATATACTTTACTTCTCCTGGTTTGATAGAGGTAATAAGAATATCACTATCTTTAGAATAAGACGGAAGAAAACGAGCTATATCTTTTTGAATCTGTATTTCATCATCATCATCAAACAGCCCTCCCATTAAACCAATACCTGCTCCAGCACCCCATGAATACGCTGATAATATACCTGCTTTTGCTGCAAGATACGCACCAGTGCCTGCTATTCTTTTAGCGCCAATCATTCTTAGTTCTGGATTTGAAGATGTCAATTCTTGAATTGATATAACAGCTGTGTTTGCAGCAGTACGAAACGACTCTGCATGAAAGGCAACGAAAGATCCAACAAGAGGTGATTTTCTAGCCATTTGAATAATATAAGGTACTCTTGAGTATGTAGGCAGAGTATTTTTTACTTTTTCTGCGGCCATCTCTTTAGCTCTTTCTATCTCTTTATCAGTTAATTCAGATACTTTTTTATTTTCTTCATAAGCGACTACCTTTAGGTGCCTAGCCTTCTCACTTTCATAAGCTATTATTTTAAATAAATCATCCTCAGCTTGGTATGCATTTTCAAAGAATTTACCTGCTTTTCCTATACCTTTTCCTATACGCTGCTTTACTGATAAAGATTTACGACTAAGCCTATCTATCATAGCCTCTTCGAAACTTACTTTTGATGTTGCATCACTTAGCATTGCTTTTAACTCACCTAGACCAGCACTTTGCCCAGCTACACCAACCTTTATATATTCATCCATCTTCCTTGAGTATTCGCTTTCAGTTAGAGAGATTGAATCTCTTACAAGAGTATTAAAGGCCGATGCCCAGTCTACTGGATTAAAGTGACCATTTACAAACATAAACCCAAGGTTACCAAGTATATTTTTTGCGTGAGTTGCTGGTGATAGTATTGTTTTACCATACTTAATTACACCTACTACTTTCATGTAATTTTTCAAGAAACCACTAAGCTCCTTTGTAGATGCCTCTAGCTCATCTTTCAATTCCTTTGTAGTGTAAAGACCGTTTAGAGGAGCCATCGCATCATTAGTGTCTGAGGCTATCTTATACGTAAACTTTCCTTTTGCTCGTGAAAATAAAAACACTCCCTCTCCACTTTTTCTTATATTTGACATGTAATTATGTTGAGCTTGAAGTGCAGACACCTTCATTATAGTCTCAAGGTAAGATAGACCTGGCTCATTGTAGATACCCATAAGGTTCTCTATCGCAGGGTCTATATCTTTTTTTCTTTTAAGGATACTCAAATCTTTACTTACGCCTCTTTTAGTTGCAAAGGAACCTTCTTCTCCTTTCTGTAGTATTTTTTCTATCTCTGCGTCAACATATTCTTTTGCAGCTTCAGTATAACTCAAGCCTTCCTCTTTTGCTATGTCTTTTATTATAGATCGATTGTTTTGTTCTATATAATTTTTAGCAGCCTGCTTTACCTGATCACTTACTTGATCTCTCCAATTATCAGCTCTATACATTTTATATGAAGTGGTTAAGTACTCACCTATATTATTTTGTACATTTTCTGCTGATAATCCGTCAACTATCCCTGCGTCAATTAATGATTGTGATAAAGCATCGACATGGTTACGCATAGATACAGCTACTCCCTGAATTTTTTCAGGTAAAATTATTTCTTCAGAACCTTTTACTTTATTTTTAAAGTATTCAGTTCTATCTGTAGTAGATTTATATATCTTAGGTAATACGTTAGATTCTTTTCTTCTCCATCTTTTACCTCTTAAATAGGCGTCAAAATCTTCTGCTAACTCTTTCTTGTCACCCTTGTATTTACCAATTTCTTTATTGTACAACTTAGCCAACTTTTCAGAATACCTTAAATGGTAAGCTATATTCGCTTCCTTCTGCTCCAGAAACTTATACCAACTTTTAGGCAATAGACTTCTCGCAGATAACATTCTTTTTCTAAAAGAATTAACTGACTTTATAATAGCATCCACCTTAATTGATCCAGTCTTAGGATTGTAAACACCCTCTTCCTTTTCTCTATACTTTTGTATCTGCTCCTTGCTATACCCCACCCTTACTAGCTCTTTGTTTACATCTAAAACACTTGAGTCTGGATTGGCTCTTATAATTTCTTCTATGGTAGGTTGATTTACAAACTTATCACCATCTTTTTGGAACCTTATAGCGTCTCCCTCTGAATCTAAGAGTGGCTGCATTTCTTTAGTCACTTTATTCTTAACCTGAACAATGTATTCCTTGTCTGTCCATTTTCCATATGTAGGATTCTTGGCATAGACAAGCCCTCCAATTTGGAGTAACTCATCAGCTGTTTTTACTGGGTCACCTATTATCTTTCCATCTTTATCAACTGTACTTCGATCATAAAAGTAAGAGTGTCTAAATGGGTTCATACCTATCTGAACCCACTCCTTGCTGTTTACTATATCTTGTGCTTCTTTCTTTGCATTTTCAGCTTGCCCCTCGCTATTTTTACCATCAAAATTTACCCATTCACCATATATCCTTGCAATTGTTGCTTTGTTTTTATCTCCAGTGGCTATATTTAATGCTGATCTAGGGGTTGATATTTCTGATGAATCAAATCTTACATTTTTTATTTTAGCTACATTTCTATATGATATTACTTTACCTGCTACACCTAGATTGTTTTCATTATTATGGATAGAAACTACCCATGTATTTTTATTCTTATAGGCATTTATATCTAGCCTAATACCAACTTTTGCACCTGCCTCTATAACTGCGTTTATTAGTGGCATCTGCCTTACATTCAGAGCGCTCTTCATTCTATCAAGCGTAGCAGGTGCAAAAAACCTTGTTATAGGAGTGATAGGACTTCTCTTATTAACAATCTCTCTCCATTTTTTATTTGATATCTTACCCTCTTTTAATTTTTTTGCTGCCCTAGATACCACATCATCTCTACTGGATATTGATGGATCACCTTTACCTTCTTCAGACACCTCCCAGTTTATCTTCTGCTGTCTGGTTACTCCTATTCCCCCCTCTAATTTTTGATTCATCTCAGGCGTTATAGCTATAGATAGTTGTTTTGTCGTAGGAGGATTTACTTCTTCTTTAAAAACTGAATTAGGTAAACTGATAACATCAACCTTAGCCTTCTTGTCAAATCGTTTAGCCTCAGCTAGAGCCACCTTTGGAACTATAGAGTTGTAGAAGGTCTTCATACCTTCACCACCTATTTTTAAATCCTGGTTTTCTAACTCTACTACACCTTCATCCTCTTCAGTTAAATTTTCTTTTGATTCTACTAATCTTTGAGTAACTTCTTTACCTACATAACTTTCTAAGTCTTGTTCAGACACATTACTTTTATCTATTACTGGATCACCATTTTTATCAAAAGCTAAAAAAGTAAAATCAGTTGTGTCCCAAGATATACTATCTATTTGCTTACTCAAATCATACCGATCCGCACTTTGTTCTCCTGTAACCCAAGCTATTCTGTCGAACCCTTTGTCGGCAGCCATCTTCATAACCCTTCTGATAGCCAAACCTACCCACTGGTCGGTTTTCTTGTATGGCATGTCTGGAGCTGAAGACATTACTTTTCTGTCAAGTTCTTCTTCTGTTTTTTTATCAATTTCTCGTCCCGAATCAAGTATAGAAATAGTTTCGTCTAATGATTTTTTTTCTTTAACGAAATCAGCTAATTCTGTTTTAAATGTATCTATCTCTTCTTGATCAAAATCACTATCAGGGTACTTTTCCTTTAATTCATTATTTACAGTATCTAATTCTTTTTTCCAATATTCGAATTCTCTATTATTTCTTGCTTGATCTAATTTATTTTCTAGATCTATTCTTTTTTTATCAAGATTATCATTTGATTTATCCTCAAACTCTTTTATAAATTTCTCTCTTGCACCAATTTCTGGTTTAAGCTTATTGAGTTTTTCTTCTGTTTCTCTTCTGAATTTAGATTCTTCTTCGAGATTTTGTTTTACCCGTTTCTGTTCACTTAAAAGACTTGAATCTCTAAACCCTTTCTTCTTACCCTCTTGTGCCCAGTCAGATTGAACCTCCTCTATAAACATAACCTTCTCTCCATTAGGTAGAGTACGCTCGTTAATTCTTACGTGAGCAAGTATGTTTTCTTCATCAAAGTGTGAGGATTCGAAAGGTTCTTTTTTTGATAAAAAATTTGTACGGCTATTCTCTTTAAGTTTATTTAAAGGAAGTGTTTCTTTTAGAGATTTTAATTTATCTTTAAGTTGTTTTTCTGTTTTTCTTTCTAAAGCAGTTGGTTTAGATATCCCCAAATCTCTAAAAAAATTATTGTACTCTACTACAGTAGTATTATACTCTGCAAGATTAGGAATTTCATCAGGCAACGTCAACAACACCTCTTGGTAATTCTCTCCTCCATCTAAGGTATAAGCTCCATATTTAGTGTTATTTGTAATATTTTGTGTTGTAGGTCTAGAAGGAATACCTCCAATAGGATGAAAATAATATGGATGAAAATAATCTGGAAATAAAAATATAGCATCGTCTTCAGCCTCTTCTTTACTGGACCATTTATCGTCAGGACTTAGCCTGTTGCCTTCTTGATCTTGAAGTATATAGGACCCGTCATTATCTTCTACTACTTCTACCTTGATAACATCTTCTCCTACAGTAGGATCTATATTGGTGACCTCTTTTTTCAGCGTTACATCAACAATCTCAATCTGGTTGTCGTTTATGTAGTCCTCTACAATATTTTGTGGTACAGACTTTACTTTATTCTCTTTCTGCCACTCAGTCAAGTAGTCCTCTAATCCTATCCAAGATAGCTCCTGATTAACACCACCTACACCACCATTCTTTTGAGGGTCTGTCAATGCCTTAACCCACTGAACAGGTTGCTTAGGGTTTGTGTCTTTTATATTTCCAACCGCCTCTAAAGCGTTTGAGAAGTAAGCGCTTCCAGTCTTCTGTTGACGACTTATCGTCGCTTTAGAAGCCATCTCTATCCCTTTCTTTAAACCGTCAGATGTGTAGGCTGCATCCTCAATTGCACCATACATTTCATACAATCTTTTTTCAAAGTCCCATATACGCTCCTGAATCATAGCGGGTTGTGTGCCAAGTTTATCAGCAACAGCTTTAAACGCTTTATCAGCAAGTGTTCTTGTGCGTCTACCTTGAACTGTACTCTCTGCCCAAGGAACTTTAATCGCATCCCCTTTACTTGTAGTGAGATCTTCACCTGCAAGTCTGGCCATCGTTCTTGCGTACCACATGTCTTTAGTTACAGTTGAAAAGTTGCCAAATCTATTAAGTATATACGATCCTAATTTAGCTCCAGTCATACCAAAAACCCCAAGACCTCCATCTTCTTTAGACATATACTCATTCTGCTTCAATGCTTTAGTACCTTTATCTGCATATCCAAACATATCAGATATTTCTTTATGCGAATGTGTCGAAGTTATCCAATCTATAGCTTTATTAATATCCCCACCCATCTTATCTATCAGTGTGTTAAACTTATCTAGTCCTGATTGAGAGTATGCCATTGTCATTAAAGATCTACTAGTATTTCCATCTTTATCTAACCTTGGTACACCTGTATCCTTTTTTACTTTTTTACCTTTCGCTGTAGTAGTCCAATCCCATACTGTAGCTATCTTATCTGAGTATCCAGACAACTCTCCAGTCTTCATGAATCTATCAAATATATCAAATCCCTTCCAAGAATCCAACATTGGATTCGCGTTTGGAGATGCGAATGCACTCACTATATGATATAACTTAACCTCTGTATCCGTTAAAAGTCTTCCGTACTCCTTTTTAGCATACTCTTGTAGAATTGGATTTGTTTTTTCAATTATATCGTTATCATAGAAGGATACGTACTTATCCTTTCTAACCTTCTCCCATGCCTTTAGCTCTAGTTCAATGTGCTTAGCAAACTCATTTACCACTTCTTTATCTGGAATATTTTTTATATCATTATCAAATAGTTTATTTTCTTTTGTCCAGCTATCTATAAAGCTAGCTATATCTTTTAATGAATTAAACTTTTTCTTGTTATCACTTAAAAATAAATCTTCAGCTTGCCTTCTCTTTCTGGTCTCTATATCTATCCCAGCAGTATCATCCTTAGCCTCGGAAAGAATAGAAACATCACCCTCAACTATCTCCTGACCTGTAGCTACTTTTTTCGCTACGGCATCAAGGAACTCTATAACCTCGTCATTGGAAGCCTCAAGTATAGACGAGTTAACATTTATAATTTTATCAAGCTTTAACGCCTTCACTAGCTTAGCTAACCACTCCTTAATAGCAGACTTACCACTATCATTTAACTCTGAGTAGTGCTCAGATATGATACCAAACAACTCAGCTATACTCTCTTCGTTATATAGTTTTTCTGGGTATGCAGCTGCGAACTTATCCAACTTAGCCAACATCTCAGGTGACGCTACTTTTCTAACTGAAGCAAGCATACTACCCGTCATCTTACGGGCCTGTGAGTCGGTAATTCCTCCAGATAATAACAGTGCGTGGAACACCTCATGCCCAACCGTTCTGTTGTTGGCCTTGTCCATGTTGACATGTATATTAAACTTTCCGCCTATTCTTTGAAACGCCCCAGAGTCAGAACTACCCGTTGCCTTTACAAAGTCAGCATCGCTCTCGTGCACAATGAACTCTACATTTTTAAGTACAGATCTTACAGATCTCTTAGCTCTGTCAACCTGCTTACGTATCTTTGTTTTTTGTTTTTCTGTATTTTTAGCTTTTACTGTTGGTTTAGCTTCTACTTTTGGTGCAGTAGTAGAAGTTTCTATTATTTCGGAATACTGCTTTGGCAACAGACCTATTTTTTGTGGTGCAAAATCTCTTTCTTTAGCACTCTTATATCCAATATCTCCTTTCTTTAAAAGATTACCTTTGCTATCTCTCATTTGAGGACCAAAGTTTACCCAAGAATTTTGACCTCTTGTTTCAGCTGTCATTGCTCTTCTTGCTTTATCGGTAAACATTCTAGCATGAACGTCCCATGCGTTCTCCTCTCCTTTAGCTCCAAAACCATTACCTCTTTCTGAATGTCCAAAGAAATCATGGACACCTCTAAATAAATCATTAATTAAAAGAGGTTTACCATTTTTATCTACAAACTCAGTATCTGCAAGCATAGCATTTTCTTGACGTTGCTGATCTGTTATTCCAGCTTCTCCATAACCTTGTTCTGTAGAAAAAATATACATATGCTTATTATTAATAAGGTCATCTATCATTTCCTTAGAATTAGCATATGGCTCTTCTTTTCCCTCGTAAATCTCAATCTGATATCCAGCATCAGTCATAGATTTATACTGATCTATCGTTTCATTAGCAAGAGCTTCGTATGCTTCTTTTACTTCTGGGTCATTAGGATTATCTTTCATAGCTTCATAAGCATCAGCTATTTCCATAGATTTATTAATATCAAGCTGAGTTATTTTTTCACCAGCAGGAGTTTCTATACCCTTTTCCTTTTTATACTTATCAGATATATCTGATGTCTCTGGATTAGGGTCATTAAATAATCTTGCTCCTGGTTTAGCGCTTCTACCTTGATCATCTACTGATTCTAATAATTGTTGTGGATCTTCTTGCGTTGTTATTTCTGTTTGTGAAGGCTTTTGTATTTTAGGTAGGGTTACCTTTATACTGTATAGCGGAGTTTTAACAAAACGATCATCTGTTATTTTTCTACTTTCAATCTTAGCGCCAGGAAAATCTTTTATTAAATCATTAACTGTTGTCTCTGCCTCCGCTAACTCTTGTTCTGTAAAGTTTGCTTTTGAAAAATCACCTTGACTTTTGGTTCCCCCTAAGTCTATTTTTGTACCGTCTGTATTTACATCTACAGTAAATGTTTCTCCTGTAGGTTTATATCCATTTTTCATTTGGTTAGAAAACATAATTATACCGTCTGTCGATATATTCGTTGTCTCAATTAAAACAGACCCTTCTGGTAAAACTTTATTTACTGCTTCAAAAGAAAGCTTTGAAGTACCAGGTTTTGCAGTAGACATCTCCCCCTTTATAGAAAACTCATTAGTAGGATTGCCTTGTTCATCATAAACTCTTTTATAACCAATATAATTTTTATCAGATTTTTTATCTGGTATAACTAAAAAAACATCTTCACTTCCTGTTTTTTCATTTACATAGACTCCTACTGCACCCTCCTTACCAAAAGCATATTCGCTTTTTAAATTTTTAAGGTCACCCTTTCCTAAGTTGTCTTTCAACGGAAGTTTAGTTTTTCCTTTTTCAACTTCAGTTAACTCTGTTTCTTCTTTGGTAACATCTTTTGTTTCTGTAACTTCTTCCGCCACTGGAGCTTTCTCTGTTAGAGCACCAAGCTCACTATTAATCTCCTTGATTCTTTCTTTTTGCTTTACTATCAAGGCTGGGTCTTTTCCTTCTATCTCACTCTCTATATTAGCTCTCTCTGTTATAAGGTCAAACGCACCTGTAATATTCTCTATGTTTGATGGTATTTTATTTGCCCTACCCATCATTACATCGTAAGCTTTAAGGGACTTTAAAGCCTCCTCTCTAGTTATCTCTCCCTGTAGTATTTTAGTTTTAAAGTAGTTACTCATAGTACTTCTAAACTCCTTACTTCTGTTAAGGCTCAATACTGAGTTAGAAATCATTTCGGATAGCCCTGAATTTTTGAAGCCCTGCTTTGTTATTGACGCAGCTTGAGATGCGCCTTGAGTAACTCCACCAGCAACAAATCCTAATGCACCTGCCTCAAAAAGATTCTCAAAAATAGCCTGACCTGACAGGTCTTGCTTGAATAGATCTGCACCCTCCATACTGTTAACAACCTCCTTCAGTCCTATTTCAAATCCACCTTGAGCTACCTCTGTACTAGCCTCAACACCTCCAGCAGCTAGTACTTGTATTCCACCATTCGAAACAAGTCTTTTTGTTGTGGCCTGTATAGCCTTTGTCATTGTTTTTGTGGTTACTGTCTTCGGTAAATTTTGAAGCACATCTCTTAATATAACAAGTGTAGCCCTCTTGCTTAGTGGGCTTTTACTTATCATCTTTGAAAGACCGTATCTCTCAAGTAAACCAACTACACCTCCATATAAGTTAGATATAAGATCTTTCTTTGAGTCAGACATATAATTAAAGTCTGGATTATCATCCATCTCATCTCTAAGTTGGTATTTAGCCTGAGCCATAAAACCAGCCGCTGAAACATATGCAGACATTGGACCAGTAATAGCAGAAGGTATAACTATACCAGCCATGTTTGATAGTGTTGCTAGTATTTTATCAGTGAATGTTCTTTCTCTAGATTTTTCATACTCTCCCTTTGTAGAGGGATCTGAAGCCTCTCTAACTATTTTATCAACAAGGGTTCTATCAGCACCTAACATACGTAAGAATGTACCTCCACCTCTAATAAGGTTGTTCGTTATGATACCTGATTTAGACCCCTCTCTTTTATTTATCAAGGCAATATCTGCTGCGGTATCCTCGATATCTTTCATAAGCACGTTAAGCTCAGAGTCACTCATCGTTAGATCTTCAGTATCCCTCTCTAAAACAGCAGCGTCAAACTCAAGTTTAGCAATATCAGATTCACTTACCTGCTCTCCATTTTTTACTTTTAAAAGTATAGACTCTTGATCCTTACTTAACTGTTCATTTCTTTTCTGTACATCCTTTAACTGAAGGGCATTATCGTTAAGAGCTGTAGATATTGAACTGTTAATCTCATTGGTCAATGCTGCTGCGCTTGATCCTGATGTAGCCATTAAAATGTTCTCAGCGTTCGTTAAATCTTCTTGAAATTGTTTAACGGAATAATTATCTCTTGTGGTTAGTTTAAATTTTTCTTTTATTTTATCAATATTAGCTGTTGCTTTTAGCTCAGCCTCATCTCTTGCAGTTTCAGACAGTATTACTCCCCTTGCGTTCAAAAGTTCATCCTGCTTACCAAGGCTTAACTGCCACTCTGGAACTGTTACTGGTGGTAGTAATACTTGTGTTGCATCCGTTACTGTAGGTCCTAGTAAGGGATCTATTTTAAGTATGTTTTCTTTTAACCTTGCTCTCTGTGATGGTACAACCTGCCCAGTTATATCTACTATCTCTTGTTGAGCTCTAGACCTATCCTCTAAGGATGCTCTTCTATTTCTATCTAAGAATACCTTTAATAGATCTATATTTTTCTCTGCACCTTCATCTATATCTACCTCGAAGGTGTACTCTCTCATTCCATTTTTGTTGCCGTCTTTATCTACTGTAGATACTTTTATAAAGTCAGAGTTATTTAATGGATTGAAACCCGTCTCTTCGAATAAAAAGTTTTTATTTAAATCTTCACGAGCGTTTAAAAATTCAGCCACAGAACCTTCATATTGACTAAATAGCTCTGGAGTTAGGTAGTCATATTTAGTTGATTGAATTTTTGCAATATCCTGTTGTTGATCAAATAATAATTGATCTCTTAGAAGTTCCTTTTCACCTATAAGGTCCTCTCCATATACCTTGCCCGTTGCAGGGTTTATACTTTCTTTTGTTGGTCTAGTCTTAGATAAGGCATCCTTTTCAATATCTGATTGAATCTTTTCAGCTTTTTCTATTCTTGATTGTAAATTTTCTTTAGATGCTAGTTCCTTATCTTTCTGTCTTTCTTCCTTTATTTTTTCTACACCAGACTGCTGATCAACAGAGAGCTCTGTACCTAGGGTATTTTTAGCGTTCTCTTTATCCCAATCTTGTTGGATCTTCTTTAGTGACGCAGCCTCCATCATGTTGTTGATGTTGTAAGGCTTTTCTGTGATTTGGTTTATAGTTGTTTCGTTAGGTCTCTCCCCAATATCTTTTATTGTTGATGGTTTATATTCGGTGGAACCTAAAGAAACCGAAGGCGTCCCCTGTTCCTGATTTGGATTGCCTGTAACCAATGTAGTACTGGTATTTTCTTGTCCTAAAGGATATGCAGTAGTTGTTGTGACGACTTTTTTTTTTAAGCTATCACCAAAAAATTCTGGAAATTTTGAGTTAATTACACTGTAATCGTAATTGTCTTCAATTGCTGTTGCCGCATAATCTTTTAAAAGTTGAGTATCTACATCCTTTAGCTCTGGAAACTTTGGCATTATAGTATCCCAGTCGTAATTGTCTTCTATTGCTGTAGCTAATAAATCCTTTAATAATTGCACTTCCATAGTATTATTTTATCTTGAGGTTCCTTGTGTCTTGTTTTTATTAATCTCTATCTCATTAACATCAATAGTAGTATACCTAGCCCATAAGTTCATGTTACTAGGGTCTTTAATAGTAGCTACTACACCTGCGGTAGCAGGATTATTTGATCTTAATCTGTTGGCCTTTGCTTGTTCTTCACTATAAATAACTACCTTACCATTAATTACTCTTGCATCTAGTCCTGGCTTCATTATAGAGTTCAGAGAAGTCCAATCTTTTTTATCAATAGCCTCCTTTAATATTTTATATTCACCTGAAACTGCCTTTGTCTTAGGTGTATTACCACCACCACTATTTGTTTTTTTACCTGGCGCACTGCTTATTGTGCTTCCAAGTTGAGTGTCAATAGTCTTGGTAATAAAATCACCAGCATCATCAAAAAATTGTTCGGTTAATAAAGGGATAGGCATACCTAAAGAATCCGTACCCGTAGCAACCAAGTATCCTTCAGTTTCATTTAAGAAATCATCCGCCTCCTGTTCGGTTATATCTCTACCTGGCTCAGTCTTCATCTTGACGGTTCCGTCTTTGTTTTTCTGCTGCTTTTTATTTTTATCAAGATCTGGAACCATCTTATCCAACCCCATCCCTATTCTGAATTCTGCTAGCTTTTTATCTAAAATATTATTTTTTTCTGATGCAGTACTATATAACTCATATTTTTGAGGGTATCCTAGATCATTAACTTTTGTATAGCCATTGTCTGCTATAACACTCCATGCATCCCTTGGATTTGAAGGGTCTAGCATTTCTGTTATATAGGTACTAACCGCAAATGCAAAGTCAGGGTTGTTTTTAAATGATCTAGTTTTTACGCCAGTTATGGGATTCACCGAATCTTCAGACCCCCAACCTGATGAAACTTGTTTATTACGTTTATTTAGATCTACAGGTGGAGAGTTTACATATGAATTTTGTAGTTGAGGCATA
>Ga0209711_10000975_pt1 | contig 28812 bp, 27 predicted proteins | sample ArcticOcean_MG_C_7_FD_187441 | JGI IMG/M metagenome (GOLD analysis project Ga0209711, IMG submission 187441) | Marine microbial communities from western Arctic Ocean - ArcticOcean_MG_CB11_88 (SPAdes) (version 2) | ecosystem: Environmental > Aquatic > Marine > Oceanic | place: Arctic Ocean...
TCCTTTTTCTTCAAAAATTTTAACAATTAAATCAGAGGCACCATTTATTATTTTTGGATGATCTGTAAAGTCAGGAGATGATGCCACAAAACCACCTAACTTTACCACTTTGATAACTTTATCAAGGTCACCGTTACATGCAGCTTTTAGTTGGCTTAATAAAGCTTTAGCACAAACTTCAGCCATTTTTATTCCATCATCTATTGAAACATCTTTATCGACCTTACCCTTTATAGTTATGGTTCCATCTATAAATGGTAATTGCCCTGAAATAAAAACTAAATTATTTGATATCACATATGGTACATAACTACCTGCAGGTTTACTTGCTTCATCAAGTATAATGTTTAGTTGTTTTAATTTATCTTCAATTATATTTGTCATATTTAATCCTTTATGAACATCCAGATGTTCCTCCACATGTATTACACTTCATACATGTGCCATTTCTAACCAAAGTAAAATTACCACATTCACCGCAAGCTTCGCCTTCAAAACCTTTTATTTTTGCTTCAAGCTCTCTTGTTATAGAAGATGATTGGTTGGTAGTTTGCATAGTTTCTGCTGCTTTAGTGGTTTCTATTCGCTCTTCAGTTTCCTTAAGTAAATTAGTTGTAGGCATAACAGTAACATTATTTGCACCTCCAGAAACTACTTTCAGCTCTCTTCTAACAAAACCTCTGCTTGCAACTTTTGCAGATATAAAGCTTTGATTTTCACCAGAGCCAGTTGTACTAGAATCCAAGTCATCTGGACCAACATGACCTAAATCATTTCGATCTAGATAAGATATTGCTAATTCTCTAAAAATATAATCTAGAATTGATGTAGACATTTTTATTGTGTCGTTACCAGTTACCATTCCTTGTGGTTCGAATCGAGTAAAAGTAAAAGCTTCTACAAATTCTTCTAATGGAACTCCGTATTGTAATCCAATTGAAACTGCGATAGCAAAATTATTCATTAAAGATCTAAATGCTGCGCCTTCCTTATGCATATCTACAAATATCTCACCTAGTTTGCCACTTTCGTATTCTCCAGTTCTTAAATAAACTTTATGGCCTCCAACGCTAGCTTTTTGTGTATATCCTTTTCTTCTATGAGGAAGCTTATCTCTTTCTGCTTTAACAATTCTTTCAACAATTCTTTCTACTACTTCACTTGTGCGTTTTGAAAGGTTTTGTTCATTAGTTATATTTTCTTCCTCATTAATATCTTCATCATCAAGTAGAGCTGAGTTTAATGGTTGGCTTAGCTTTGAACCATCTCTATAAAGTGCATTTGCTTTTATTCCTAACTGCCAAGAGAGCATGTATGCGTCACTACAATCATCAATTGTTGCATCATTAGGCATGTTTATAGTTTTTGAAATAGCTCCAGATATAAATGATTGAGCTGCTGCCATCATTTTAATATGACTGTCAACTGATAGTGAACGTTTACCTATTCTTCCACAGACATTAGCACAATCAAATACTGATAAATGTTCATTGTTAAGATGAGGAGCTCCCTCAAGTGTCATTGCTCCGCAAACATGAATATTAGCTACATCTATTTCTTCTGAACTAAAGCCAAGAAATTCAAGCATATTAAATGAGAAATCATTCATTTGCTCACTATTCATTCCTAAAATATTTTTACAGAAATCTTCTCCAAATGTGAATTGATTAAAAACAAATTTTATATCAAAAGCGGCCTCTAAAGAATCTTCAACTAAATTAATTTCTTTTTCTGTAAAGCCTTTTGATATGAGGGCGTTATGACTTATAGATTGACAGTTCTTAAGACTGCCTGCACCTAAAGCATATCTTTGCATATCCTCAATTTGATCAGTATCGTAACCCATATGAGCCAAAGCTTCAGGAACTACGCGATTAATTATTTTGAAATATCCACCGCCAGCTAATTTTTTGAATTTTACCATTGCGAAGTCTGGTTCAATACCAGTTGTATCACAATCCATAACAAGTCCAATGGTTCCGGTTGGAGCAACCACAGTAGCTTGTGCGTTTCTATAGCCGTTCTTTTCTCCAAGTGAAAGAGCTTGAACCCATGCTTGTTTTGCAGCTGTTATCAAGCTTTGGTCGGGGCAATCTTTAGACATCAGCGGAACAGGGTTAATTGACAATCCTTCATAATCTCTTGTTTTCCCTTCAGATGCACGTTTATGATTACGTATTACTCTTAACATACCTTCTGAGTTTTCTTTATATTTAGGAAATGGTCCTAACTCTCCTGCTATTTCAGCAGAAGTTGCATATGATATTCCTGTCATAATAGATGTTAGTGCAGCGCATATTGATCTACCTTGATCGCTATCATAAGGAATGCCCCATGACATTAACAATCCACCTATATTAGCATAACCTAAGCCAAGAGTTCGATATTCATAAGATCTTTGAGCTATTTCTTTTGATGGAAATTGAGCCATCATTACAGAAATTTCTAACGTCAATGTCCACAGCCTTGTGGTGTACTCGTAAGCTTTTATATCAAAAGAACCATCTGTCTTTTTAAATTGCAATAAATTCATTGATGCTAGATTACATGCTGTATCGTCAAGGAACATATACTCAGAACATGGATTTGATGCATTTATTCTTCCTGCTTCAGGACATGTATGCCACTCATTAATAGTTGTGTCATATTGTAAACCAGGATCAGCGCAAGCCCATGCCGCTTCTGAAATCTTTGCCCACAATTCTGTTGCATCTATTGTCTTATGTATTCCTCCATCAGTTCTGCGAATCAGATCCCATTTCCCTTTTTGAGAGACTTTTTCAAGAAATTCATTACTAACTCTTACTGAGTTATTAGAATTTTGACCTGAAACAGTTAAGTATGCTTCGCTATCCCAATCAGTATCATAAGTTTGAAAAGCAATTTCTTTAAATCCTTGTGCGGCAAACTGAATTACTCTTTGTATATAATTTTCAGGAATCATTACAGCTCTGCAATTTAGAATAGATTTTTTCAATTCCACATTGACTTTAGGGTTTAGTCTATCTTCATCCGAGTAAGTTGTAATATTACATGCATCCATCACGGTCTTTAAATTTTTTGCCGTTAACTTAGATCCAGCAACTAAAGCCGCAACTTTTTGTTCTTCTACTACTTTCCAATTTATATATTCTTCTATATCTGGATGATCAATGTCCACAGTAACCATTTTTGCAGCTCTTCTGGTTGTTCCTCCAGATTTAATGGCTCCAGCAGCTCTGTCTCCAATTCTTAAAAAACTCATAAGTCCAGATGACCTTCCTCCTCCTGAAAGTCCTTCAGTAGCACCTCTTAATTTAGAGAAGTTAGAACCTGTTCCTGATCCATATTTAAATAGTCTTGCTTCTCTAACCCATAAATCCATAATTCCACCTTCATTAACCAGATCATCTTTTACTGACTGGATAAAGCATGCATGTGGTTGAGGATGTTCATAAGAAGTTTTAGATTTAACTAACTCTTTAGTTTCAAAATCAACATAATAATGGCCTTGACTTGGTCCATCTATGCCATATGCCCAATGAAGACCAGTGTTAAACCATTGTGGAGAATTTGGAGCGCACATCTGAGCTGCGAGCATAAAACGCATCTCATCAAAGTAAATTTTTGCATCTTCTTCTTTTGTAAAATACTTTCCTTTCCATCCCCAATAAGTCCAAGTTCCAGCTAGTCTATCAAAGACTTGTTTTGCAGACTCTTCACCAATAAATTGTTCTTGTTTTGCAACGTCATTTAACTTAGTTGTATCTGGTTCAGAACGCCATAACCACGATGGAATGTTATCTTCTTTAACTTTTTTTAGGTAAATAGGCACACCTGCTTTACGAAAATATTTTTGAGCAATTATATCTGCGGCAACTTGCGAATAATTAGCAGGCACTTCAATATTAGGAGCACTAAACACAACTGTTCCATCTGGATTTTTTATCTCACTTGACGTAGTTTTAAATTCTAAACCAGCATATGCATCATTGTCTTTTTTCGTAAAGTGCCTATTAAACTTCATTTTTTCCCTCTTTTATTTTACAATCAAAGAACTCTTGCTAATCGTTTTAATAAAAAAATATATATATTATTATAATTATCCATGTGGATAAGTTGTTTAAAAATTATAAAAAATATAACATTAATAATTTTAAAAAAATAAATACTTGTTTTCCTTTAATTTTTTGTTTTTAAATTTATATTTCGATAAAATTTATATTGGTAACCCTGTGGATAAACACAATATGTAGTAATATTTAATGATTAGGTTACATGATTTTGTATGTTCTCGTAAAGGATATAAATTTTTTTTTTTTATTGTGCTTAATTTTTGTTCTATACTCATGGTATGATGTAAAAAAAATCTATCTAATATAATAATATTTATTAATCATAGAAATTATATATAATAGTAAAAGTATTTGATTCTAAAAGTAGGAAACTAAATAGATGAAGCATAATCCAGTTGAAACATTAATGGGTGCATTAGTGCTAATAACAGCAATATGTTTCCTTATTTTAGGAATGAAATCAATTAATGAAAATCAAGATGGTGCATACAAAATAACACTGATTTTTGGATCAACGGCAGGTTTAAAAAATGGAGATAATGTAAAGATATCAGGTATTACTGTAGGTAAAATATTAGATTTAGATTTAGATTTAGAAAGCTATAATGCAAAGGTTATTATTAGTTTAAATCAAGATTTAAAAATACCTGAGGATTCCTCAGCAAGAATTACATCTTCATCTCTCTTAGGAGGCAATGTTATAGAAATAATTCCTGGTTCATCTGAGGAATATTTAAAAGATAATGATGTTATTTTTGACACTAGAGATTCGGTTAGTTTTACAGACTTATTAGGTAAATTAGTTTTCTCTAGTGAAAAAAAATAAATCTTTTATTATAACCCATCAGCTTTAGATAATATTCAAGGAATATCTTGTGTGTTTTAAAAACATAATATTAGGCATTATTTTTATTATTTTACCTATTAATGCTTATGCTTCATCCTGGGTTGAAGGTAACAAAGCAACTTTACAAGGATTAGATAAAATTACAGCAAGAATAAAAACATTTGAAGTATTTGTTGGAGAATCATATAAATTTGGTGTTTTGGATATTTTTGTTAAGAGATGTGTTTTTTCTAAACCTATAGATAAACCTGAATCTCTAGCTTTTATAATAATAAATGATAACTCTGATAGATTGTCAGAAGTAAAATTTAATGGTTGGATGTTTGCTTCTAGTCCTGCATTAAGTGCTCTTGAAGATTCTGTTTATGATATATCAATACTATCTTGTACAAATGATGATAAGCACTCAAAAGAGACCTCATCATTAAACTCTAATGAATAAAAATCTGCTTTATGATTAAGAGAGATAGCCAATTTATTTTTAAATTCAAATTGACTTATCTCAAAGGCTCCAAATTGATAAAGATGTTCGTTCATAAATTGTACATCTAATAATTGGAAGCCAGTTTTCCATAATCTTGCCACAAGATTGGAAAGGGCTATTTTACTGCCATTAGATATAGAGCTGAACATAGATTCTGCAAAGAAAACACCTCCAATTGCTAATCCATATATTCCTCCGACTAATATATTATCTTTCCAACACTCTATAGAATGAGCATATTTCATCTTATTAAGAGAGATAAATAAGTCTTGTATTTCTGAATTAATCCAAGTCTCTGTTCTATTAATAGTAGCGCATTTATGGATAACTTCAGGAAAAGCTTTATCAACAGTTATTTTAAAAGGTTTTTTTTTAATTAATCTTTTTAGGCTTTTTGAAAAATGAAATTTTTGAATAGGTATTACTGCACGTATTTTAGGTTCAACAAAAAAAGTATTATTATCTTTTCTATTTAAAGACATTGGAAAAACACCAATCATATATGATTTAATTATATCTTCAGGTGTAATTAGATACTGATTGTGTTTAGTCAAAATTATTACTGCTTAATTATAAAAAATGAATTTAACTTAAAAACTCTTCTTCTAACCATCTAATGTCATAAGATCCATCTTCCATCACTTTTGTTTCAAGTATTTTTTTATGAAGATCAATCGTTGTTGAAATTGGCGCAATTATAATTTCTTTGAGAGCTTGCTTAAGCCTTAAAATACAATGTGATCTATTTTCACCATGAATAATTAGTTTTGCAATTAAACTATCATAATTAGGTGGGACAATGTATCCAGAATAAATACATGCATCAACTCTAACTCCCATGCCACCTGGGGAATGAAACTGAGATATTTTTCCTGGTGAAGGAATAAATGTCTCTGGATGTTCAGCATTAATTCGACATTCAATAGCATGTCCATTAATAGAAATGTCTGATTGCTTAAATGAAAGGGGAAGCCCTGAGGCAATCATAATTTGTTCTCTTACAATATCTATACCAGTAATAGCTTCAGTGATGGGATGTTCAACTTGAAGTCTTGTATTCATTTCAATAAAAAAGAATTCATTATTTTCATATAAAAATTCTATAGTACCTAATCCTAGGTATCCCATTTTAGATACAGCTTTTGTAGCTATATTTCCTATATATTCTCTTGTTTTTTTATTAATAGCAGGAGAAGGAGCTTCTTCAATTACTTTTTGATGACGTCTTTGAATTGAACAATCTCTCTCTCCAAGGTGAACAGTATTACCAAATTTATCAGCTAAAATTTGTACTTCAATATGTCTGGGATTTTTTAGGTATCTTTCCATATAGACCCTATCATCGCCAAAGGCAGCTTTGGATTCACTTTTAGCAGAAAAAAAAGCTTCTTCTAGATCATCTTGAGATTGGGCAACTTTCATACCCCTTCCTCCACCGCCAGATGCAGCTTTAATTAACACAGGATAGCCGATTATTTTTGCTTCTGCTTTTGCATGCACAATATTTTTAATATCACCACTTGATCCTGGTACTAATGGAATACCTAATTTTTTAGCTGTAATCTTAGCTTCAATTTTATCTCCCATACACCTAATATGTTCTGGCTTTGGGCCTATGAATACAATGTTATGCGCTTCAACTATTTCTGCAAAGTCTGCATTCTCAGATAAAAAACCTACTCCAGGGTGAATTGCATCCGCGCCAACTAGTTGAGCTGCAGTTATAATAGCATGTATATTAAGATATGATTTAGAAGATTCTGGGGGGCCTATGCAAACACTTTCATCAGCTAACCTAACATGCATTGCATCATTATCGGCTGTAGAATGTATTGCCACTGTTTTTATATTTAGCTCTTTACATGCCCTGAGAACTCTTAGAGCAACATCACCTCTATTGGCTATGAGTATTTTGGAAAACATAATGTATTTCTATTCAATTATTAATAATATTTGATTATATTCAACAGGTTGATTGTCAGAAAATCCTATAAAAACTACCTTGCCTGATTTATGAGCTGTAATTGTGTTCATAACCTTCATTGCTTCAATAATCATTAATGTATCGCCTTTTTTAACTAATGAGTTCATTTTTACAAAAGATTCTTTTCCCGGCTCTGATGATGCGTATGCTGTTCCAACCATTGGAGAATTTATTGCGCCTGGATGATTTTTAGAAAATTCTTGATCTTTGTTTTCAGTAATTTTTTTATCAATAGGTATGTTTACCTCAGGGTAATTATTCTGTTGGCTATTAGCAATTTTATTACTAATTTTTATTTTAACGTCCTGATATTCATATTCAAGCTCAGATAGATTATCTCTATTCATTATCTCTACAAATGATTTTAATAAGGATAAATTTTCTGAATGGTTATTTTTTTTAATAGTCATAAATATTCCAATCTTGAGATTAATTTTCTAAAATTTTATTGATTGCATTAATTCCAAGAATATATGAATTAATTCCTAATCCTGCTATAATGCCAGTTGAAACTGGCGAGATATATGATTTATGACGAAAGCTTTCTCTGGCGTAAACGTTAGTTATATGAATTTCTATTATAGGGCCATTGAACATTGTTAATGCATCTAAGATTGCAATGGAGGTATGTGTTAATGCTCCTGCATTAATAATAATACCGCATCCGTCATCTATGGCTTGATGAACTTTCTCTATTAATTCTCCCTCAAAGTTAGATTGAAAAAATAGCAAATCAAGATCGAATGTTTTACATTCATTTACGCATAAATTTTCAATTTCTTTAAGTGATGTGTTACCATATTTTTTAGGCTCTCTTGTTCCTAAAAGGTTCAAGTTTGGACCATTTAAAATATATAATTTTTTTTTCAATCTAATCCTCCAACATTTTTAATGTTATATCTAATTATTAATAAAATTCCAATACGTCATTTTTTTGATAATGTCGCCGTATATAAAATTTTTAACGGTTACGATAAATTTTAATTGCTTCTTTTAACTGATTTTTAGAAATGGCTCCTGGATATATTTTATTACCAATGATAAAAGCAGGGGTGCCATTTAATTGAAATAATTTTGCAACTTCACGATTTTTTTCTAATGTTAAAGTAATTTCAGGATTTTCCATATCTATCTTTAACTTATTAATGTCTAAGCCTATTTGTTTTGCTGTTTTAAAAATTTGACCTTCGTCTATTTTACCTTTAACGCTCATTAATGATATATGAAATTCATTGTATAGGTTTTGTTTTTGTGCAGCTAAGGTGGCTAATGAAGCTGTATAAGAATCCTGAGATAATATTGGAAACTCTACAAAAACAAAATTAACGTTCTTATCTTCTTTTATAATATCAGTCACTAAAGGAAGCACTGATTTACAGTAACCGCAGTTATAATCAAAAAACTCATATATTGTAATATCAAAATTATTATGTTTTATACTTGGATTATTTGCTTTGTTAAGTAAAGTTATAGTATCTTGAAATTTCTTTCTTTTAAGGGTTTCATCTAATTTTTCAAGTGTTGATTTTATACTTTCAGGGTTTTTTATTAAATATTCTTCAATTATTCGTTCAATTTGGCTTTGATCAATATTATGACTTTTTGCAAAGCTTATATTAAATAAATTAAAGCAAAAAAATATAATAATTATTTTAATTACTTGAGAGTATTTAAACATTTTTGTCACCATGATTTCTAGTATTAGATATTTTATTTATTTTTTATTCTAGTAGTTATATCGTTTCCCCTTAGTCTATAATTAATTGGGAGAGTAGGATCTTTTAAAGCTATGTCTACATACTTCTTAGCTTTTTTAAAATCTCTTTTTATAATAGATTCTTCAGCTAGTGCAATATATGTAACTCCTATCTTGCCAATTTTACCATATCCTTGTGCAATTAATCTCCATAAGTTACTCCAATTGGATTCAATTAATATTAAATCTTCTAATAAACTAATAGCTTCTTTAATATTAACTATATCATTTTTTTTTAAAAGTGATTTAGCTAGAGAAAGTTTAATCAAAGTATTTGATAAATCATAATTATTTTTTAGAATTTTAAGTGCTTTTTTATAATTTTCTATAGATAAATCAAAATCACCTTTACTAAAAAATATATCACCTGCCAGTTCGTAGTAAAAAGGATAATTTTTATTATCTTTTATTAATAGTTTAACACCATGAGTAGCTAAATCATAATTCCCACTTTTTAGATATGCTATTATCAAAGAATAGCGCGATAAGTCATCAGATTTAGTAATTTTGTTTTTTATAGTCTTGAAAGGGTCTGAGTTATAAGATCTAATTTTATTATTAATATATTTTAAAGAAATTAATTTATCTTCAATCATCAAATGCTTTGTTTCAGTATATGTATTTAATAAACCTTCTTTATATCTCTTCAAAAGGTCTAATCTTGATTGTGAAAATGGATGTGATCTATAATAATTGCTCTTTGTTTCTCTGTTAAGAAAGTCTTCTTCACTTAATTTGATTAATAATTTCTCAAGTCCTAAATATGATATTTTTGACTTCTTCATAATGTTTAATGCGAAAATATCTGCATGTGTCTCTTGTCCTCTTGTGAATTGAAGTTGAGACTTAATAGCTAAATCTTGTCCCCCAATAATTAAGCCAGTTGCAAGGTTAGGATCTATATTGCCTGATAACCCTAAGGCTATACCTGCTATGGCAGCAATATTTGAGTATTTTGAAGAATCTTTTCTATCAATAAGTCTTGTTGTGTGATGCTTTAAAAGTAGATGTCCTATTTCATGTGCTAAAACACCTTGTATCTCATCAATGGAGTTTGCGTTACGCACTAATCCTGTATGTAAATAGATCTTGTTTGTACCAACTACAAATGCGTTATATGTTGGATTCAAAATTAACCTAGGGTATAATTTTTTAGTTTTAGAATTAGAATGTTTAATAATATTATTAATAATTCTTTGAAAAAAAAACTCTATTTCAGCATCTCTAATTAATTGCACATTATTTGCTGCGTAAGAATTTGAAGCCAATAAAATAAAAATTATATATATAAAAAATTTTATAGTGACCACCATCCTTTTTTCTTAGGGTTTTTTTTCTTGGATGCTTCATCTATAGTCACTATGTCAATTGGAGAAGATGTTTTAACTTCTCTTAAAGTAGTGATTTTACCGTTATCCAATACAGATGATTTTATTGGTTCTTCTATATTATTTTCTACACCCACGTTTTTATTTATTTTAGTTACAGCTTTTTTAATATTCTTTTTTATATTTTCTGTCTTAGTATTCTCATCAGATTTCTTTTGTTCATTATTTTCATTATTGGAAACTACTTGAACTTTATTTTTTTTAAAGATTTGTTTATTTGGCTTTGCTTTTTGTGTAACTTCAGGGTTTATTGTATTCACGGTTTCAGGTAATGTGATTGGATCATCATCTGTTTTACTTGCTATAAGATTGTTTCCAATGTTTTCAGAAGAACTTATGTCTTCAACTCTTTTCTTTCTTCTACCAATCCTTCGGCCACGTTTTTTTGTTATTTGAGTTTCTTCATCATTAGAGGTGATTAACTCTTTGTTTTCAACAGGTTCCATTTTAGGCTTATTATTAGGCTTATTATTAGGCTTATTATTAGGCTTATTATTAGGCTTATTATTAGGCTTATTAAGATTTGGCTTTTGTATTGTTTCAATTTTTTTCAATGGAGGTATTAAGCTATTATCATTAGTAAAATCTATTTTTATATTATATCTTGTTTCAATTTCACTAAGCTGACTACGTTTGTTATTTAAAATATGTAAAATTACTGTTGAATGAGCATGAATGTTTACAGCTAGATTGTTTTCGTCTGAACCTTCCTCTTCAATTGCTCGTAAAATCTGTACAGCACTAACTTCTATAGACTGGATTCTTCCAGAACCTCCACAGTGAGGACAAAGTTCTGAAGAGCTTTCTGCTACTGAAGGTCTAAGTCTTTGTCTTGATAGTTCAAGAAGGCCAAAGGAACTAATTTCTCCAATTTGAATCCTGGCTCTATCTTTACGCATGGCTTCTTTTAATTTTTTCTCTATGCTATTCCGGTTTTTAGTTTCTTCCATATCTATAAAGTCTATAACAATTAGGCCTGATAGATCTCTAAGTCTGGCTTGCCTAGCAAATTCTTCAGCAGCCTCAAGATTCGTTTTTAAAGCAGTATCTTCTATAGATCTTTCTCTAGTTGCTTTACCTGAGTTCACATCAATAGCTACTAAAGCTTCTGTTTGATCAATAATAATGTATCCACCAGATTTAAGAGTAACTCTTGGGTTGAAAATATCAGATAATTGAGCGTCTAGTTTATACTTTTGAAATAGAGGAATTTTGTCATCATTGTATTGTTGAACTTTTTTTGCATGGCTTGGCATCAATGCTTTCATATAATCTTTACACGAACGATATGCGTCTATTCCTTCAACAAGAACCTCATCAATATCACTATGATATAAATCCCTTATTGCTCTTTTAACCAAAGAGCCTTCTTCATGAATAAGAGCTGGAGCATTTGACTCTAATGTTAGATTTTTTACATTTTCCCAGACATTCATTGAACTTAAATAATCTCTTTTAATTTCAACCTTAGTCCTTTTGCTACCTGCAGTTCTAATTATTACAGCCATTCCTGGAGATACATCAAGGGTATTAACAACAGTTTTAAGTCGTCTTCTATCAGATACATTAGCTATTTTTCTACTAACGCCTCCTCCTCTAGGTGTATTGGGCATTAGAACACAGTATCTACCTGCAATAGATATGTAAGTTGTTAAAGCAGCACCCTTTGTTCCTCTTTCTTCTTTTACAACTTGTATTAATAGTATTTGTCGTCTAGCAATAACTTCTTGTATTTTATAGTTTCGGTAGAGATTTCGTTTAACTTTTCTAAGTTCTTCTTCACTTACATCATCTTCATTATCATCGACAACTATTTGATCATTTGTTAAATTTGAACTTAATTCTTCTTCAGTTTTAGCCGATGCTTCTGCTATAAGTTTTTGTCTGTCTTCTACAGGTATTCTATAATAATCAGGATGTATCTCACTAAATGCCAAGAAACCTTGTCTGTTTCCGCCATATTCTACAAATGCTGCTTGGAGGCTAGGTTCTACTCTAGTAACTCTTGCTAAATAAATATTACCTTTTAATTGTCTTCTTGAATGAACTTCATATTCAAAGTCGTCAATTATATCATTTGTTGTTGTAATTACTCTTGTTTCTTCAGTTTGCCTTGCATCTATTAATAAGCGTTTACTCATCTAATTCTCCAAATTTAATAGCACTATCAAACTAAGTTTGAAAAGAACATTAAGCTTTAGAATGAGAACTATTTTAAGGATATTTAGTTATTAAATATTAACAAATCAATTAAATTAAATATAGATATTAAGCTTTAAATGTATTTAATCATTACAAATATATTTTTTTTATTAAGTTTTTTTAAAATCAAATATAAAAAATTAAATATCAACCAATAGTTGTCCTTATAAAATAGTTAGCTTTTACTTTAAACCCGTTTTCTCATTCTTGTTTAACGCTATTGTGCTGCGTTTTATTATTAAAAATACCAAATTCATTAATAAATTTGATTATTATACTTCCTTGCTATCAAAAACTTTAAAGTTTCAAAATTAAGTTAGAAAAAATTCTATATTTAACTTATATATTGTAGAACTAATCAAGACAAACTTTATTTTAAACTAATATCAATTAATTTAAAAATGTTAATTAATACAGATAAAATTCTTTTTGAAAAATCATGAAATGCTTAAAATAAAAAACCACTGGATATATGTTATTAAAATTACTTTATGTTTCATATTTTTTTCTACAACATACAAAGCTAATGCAAATGACGTAAATACAAAAAATCATTCTGGAATTCATGGATTTAAAATCAGCACATATAATGATTTAACATCAGTTACTATATCTTTAGATAAGAAATCAGATGTTTATATAAAATTATTAAATGAACCATATAGAATTATATTAGATTTTAAAGAAACTATTAAAATCAGGAATAACTCTTTGAATAAAAGTGCAATACAAAGTGATTTAATTCAAAAAATTCGTTTAGGATATCCAAATAACTCATTTACAAGATTAGTATTTGAATTATCTGAATCGGCGATTGTTTCAAGTTTAATCTATAATCAAGATAAAAATAATAGTGAATTTGTTAAACTCCAGCTGGAAATAAGTAAAACTAGTAGAACAAGTTTTGGTATTGCGAAGCATGTATTATCTAAAAACAAAGGAAAAGTTTTAGATTTAAATTATAATTATGAAAATAAAACTGATTTTAAAAATGAATTAATCAATCTTCCAAAAATGAGGATGATTAATCTTCCAAAGATGAGGCAAAAAAAAATAAGAGACAATAAAAAGTCTATAACTTTGTTTGAAAGTAAAAAGTACAAAGATATAAAAAACAATGAAGTAATTCTCAATAAAACAGATTATTTTACTGTTTTTATTGATGCAGGTCATGGCGGAAAAGATCCTGGAGCAATAGGTTCATTAGGCACTTTAGAAAAAAATATAACTTTACAAGTAGCGTTAGAAATAGCAAATTCATTAAAAAAAAGAAAAAATATTATTCCTATATTATCACGTAAAAACGACATTTATCTTCCTTTAAGACAAAGAATTAAATTAGCTAAAATTAATAAAGCTGATGTTTTCATTTCTATACATGCTGATGCTAGTACAAATAAAAATGCGAAAGGTATTTCTGTTTTCAGTCTTTCTGACAAAGCATCTGATAATGAAGCAAAGAAAATTGCTGAAAGAGAGAATTCAGTAGATACAATTTTAGGGGGGATGACCTCTTATAAAGACCCTATTGTTATTGGAAATTTAATAAAAATGTTTCAGAGACAGGCAATGAATGATAGCGCAATATTAGTAAGGGAAATTTTAACTTATCTTGATAATGCTGAATTTTTAGTTGATAGAGGGCATAGGTTTGCAGGTTTTGCTGTTCTAAAGTCGCCAGATATTCCATCTGCTTTAATTGAAGTTGGCTTTATTTCAAACCTAAAAGAAGAAAAAAAGTTATTAAATAAAAAATATATAAGAAAATTAAGTGAAAGCTTATCTTTCGCAATTGAAAAATATCTTAAAAAATAAAAAAATTAGACTTTGGTCCCAAAAAGGTCCGATTTCAAATATATTAATAAAAAATGAAATTTTTAGCCTACTTATTTACAACTTTTTTTTTAGTTCTATTTTCATGTATAATGTTGTTTTTGTATGGCTTATGGTATTTTGGCAATGATCTTCCTGATTATAAAGAGCTAAAAAAATATAATCCTAATGTTGTAACAAGAATTCATGCAGGTAATGGAGCATTGTTGGATGAATACGCGATAGAAAATAGAGTATTTGTTCCAATTAATGTTATTCCACAAAAAGTTATTAATGCATTTATTTCCTCAGAAGACAAAGAATTTTATAATCATTTTGGTTTGGATTTAAAGGCAACTTTAAGAGCAATTATAACTAATGTTAAAAATATTGGTTCAGGTAAAAGGTTGATAGGAGCTTCTACTATTACGCAACAGGTAGCGAAAAATTTTTTATTATCGGCTGAATTATCATATAAAAGAAAAATAAAAGAAGCTATTCTATCTATTAGAATTGAGAGAGCTTTTTCTAAAAATCAAATATTAGAATTATATTTAAATGAAATTTATTTAGGGTTTAAATCTTACGGTGTTGCTGCAGCATCATTAAACTACTTCGATAAAAGCTTAGACAATCTTGACTTTGCAGAAGCTGCATTCTTAGCTGCTTTGCCAAAAGCGCCTAATAACTATAATCCAATTTTTAAAATGAAACAGGCTATTGAAAGAAGAAATTGGGTTTTAACTCAAATGAAAAAAAATGGTTATATTAATGATATTCAAGAGCAAGCAGAAAAAGATAAATTAATTATTATAAAAAAATCTAGCGGAGTAGATAAAACTTATGCTCCTTATTTTACAGAAGAAGTTAGAAAAACGCTTTTCAATAATAAAGATATTGGATCACAAATTTATGTAAATGGTTATTCAGTTAGAACAACACTAGATCCTGAAATTCAATCCTTAGCTGATATGGCTTTAATAGAAGGCTTAGAAAACTTAGATAAAAGACAAGGCTGGAGAGGTGTTGTTTCCAACATTGATATATCAAAATTGGAGCACAACCATATTATAAAAACATTATTGTTTTTTGAAAAAAACATTCCCAAAAGAAGAAAAATTGCTGTTGTAGAACAAATATTTAAAGATCAAATTAATATAATTATATCTAATGGAGACACAAAAACTTTAGAATTTCAAAAAAAATCTTGGCTTAGACCTCAAATATTAAAATTAGATAAAAAAAATAAATTAAATATATATAAAGGAACTAAGTTTAAATATTTTAAAGACTTTCTCAAAGTTGGAGATATTATTTTAATTAAAGAAAATTATAATTCTTTAGGTAAGCAATATTATTCCCTTTCTCAAATACCTCAAGTAAATGGAGCTATAGTTGTTTTAGATCCTCATACTGGAAGAGTTCTAGCAATGAGTGGAGGTTATAATTTTAATAAAAGTAAATATAACAGAGCAACTCAGGCTAAAAGACAGCCAGGGTCAGCATTTAAACCATTTGTATACTTAGCGGCTTTGGAAAAATTTTATAAGCCAACGGATTTGATTTTAGATGCTGCATTGGTATATGAACAATGTTCAGGATGTGAAAAATGGAAGCCTGCAAATTATACTAAAAAGTTTTATGGTCCAAGCCCAATGAGATTAGGTATAGAAAAGTCAAGAAATCTAATGACTGCCCGACTAGCTATTAAACTTATAAAAGAAGATGAAGAACTTTTTGATTATGTGAAGAATGGCCTTACAAATCAAAAAATATCAGAAAAAATGAATATGGATATTAATATAACTAAATCTCTTGTTTTAAATATGAAAAATAAATTAAAAACCAAACGTAAATATAATAATGATTTAATAAAGCAATTTTCTATAAAACATAATATAAATGAGTTAGTACTGACAAGTTATGTTCGAAATGGATTAACGTCTAAAGATATTGTTAAATTAACTAATCTTGATTATAAATTAGTTAATAGGTTTATAAAGTCTTTAAGAAAAACAAATATAATTCAAGATTACGCTAAAAAATTTGGTATTGATAATCAATTACCAGAATTTTTGTCAATGTCTTTAGGGGCAGGCGAAACTGATTTATTAAGTTTAACTAATGCTTATGGCATGATAGTTAATGGAGGAAAAAAAATTATTCCAACTTTAATTGATCGTGTGCAAGATAGAAGAGGCGTAACTATTATTAAACATGATAAAAATAATTGTCTTCAATGTAATGGTATGAACTCTAGTTCTAAAATAATACCTCCTATAGCTTCATTCGATTCAAGAGAAAAGATTATAAACTCTGGTTCGGCTTATCAAATGGTTTCGATGCTAAAGGGTGCAGTTGAAAGAGGTACAGGTATAATTGTAAACTCTATTGATAGAAATCTTGCAGGCAAAACAGGGACAACAAATTCTAATACAGATGCTTGGTTTGTTGGATTTTCAAGTGATTTAGTAGTTGGCGTTTTTGTAGGATTTGATAAGCCTAGGCCATTAGGTTTAAGAGAAACAGGAAGTTCAGTAGCTGCGCCAATTTTTAGAGATTTTATGAAAAATGCACTTAAAGATAAACCCGACATCCCTTTTCGTAGGCCTTCAGGAATTAAATTAATATCTGTTAATTCAATGACAGGTGTCAAGGCTAACTCAAAAACTAAGAATGTAATAACAGAAGCTTTTAAGCCAGGTCAATTACCAAACAAAATATTTGATAAAAGCTTTATAGATATTCAAAGTAAAAAAAATATTATAAACCATTTGTCACCTCTGTATTGATAAAATTATATAGGTCTTTGTAATGCAAGCAGAAATACAATTAAAGTTCAATGAAGTTGATTACGCTTTAGATATATTAAAAAAGCATGTCGATTGGAATAATTCAATATCAAAATTAAGAGAATTATCATCATTAATTGAAAATCCAAATTTTTGGAATGATTCATCTAAAGCTCAAATAATCATGAGAGATAAGACTAATTTAGAAAAAATAATTGAAACTATAAAAAACATTGAGAATGAAAAATTAGATTTAATAGATATTTTATATTTAGCAGAACAAGAAAATGATAATGACTTAATTGAAGATACGAATTTACAGATAGAAGATTTAGTTAAAAGGTGTTTAAAGCTTCAATTAGAAAGTCTGTTATCTGGGGAAGCGGATTCAAATAATTGTTATATTGAAATTCATGCGGGTGCTGGTGGAACAGAAGCTCAAGATTGGGCTTTGATGTTACAAAGAATGTATTCTCGCTGGTCAGAAAAAAGAGGTTACAAAGTTTCATTTGTTGAAGAGAGCTCAGGAGATGAAGCTGGGATTAAATCTTGTACTATGTTTATAGAGGGGCTTAATGCTTACGGTTGGTCAAAAACTGAATCAGGAGTTCATCGTTTGGTAAGGATATCACCTTTTGATTCCTCTGCTAGAAGGCATACCAGCTTTGCATCTATATGGGTCTACCCTCAAATTAATGATGAAATAGATATAGAAGTAGAAGAAAAAGATTTAAGGATTGATACCTATAGGGCATCGGGTGCAGGTGGTCAGCATGTAAATAAAACTGACTCAGCAATAAGAATTACTCATATGCCTACAAATACCGTTGTTCAATGTCAAAATGATAGGTCTCAGCATAGAAATAGAGCCCAGGCAATGTCTATGCTTAAAGCCAAACTTTATGAAATTGAGTTAAAAAGAAGAGAAGAGGTAAATAATCAAAATGCTCTTTCAAAGGGAGAAATTGGATGGGGAAGCCAGATAAGATCCTATGTTCTTCATCCCTATCAAATGGTTAAAGATTTGAGAACAAATATTGAAGTTGGGAATACTCAGTCAGTTTTAGATGGGGAATTAGATATATTTATTGAATCTGCATTAGCGCTAAAGGTAGGAATGAAAAGATAAAATATTTAATAAACTTAATTATTTAATTTTTTAACTTCAGCCAAGACGTCTTCAGCATGACCTGGTATTTTTACTTTGGGCCAAACATTAGTAATTATTCCTTTAGCATCACATAAGAAAGTAGCTCTTTGTATTCCCATATACTTTTTACCATACATTGATTTTTCTACCCAAACTCCAAATTGTTCACAAACATTGTTTTCAAAATCTGCGCCAAGTATAATAGATAAATTGTATTTTTCTCTAAATTTAAATTGTTTCTTAGGATTATCTTTTGATATTCCTATGACAACACAGTTTTCTTTTTCAAATTCTTCTTGAAGGTTTGAGAAGGCAATCGACTCCGTTGTACACCCAGAAGTATCAGCTCTAGGGAAAAAGAAAACTACCATATTTTTTCCATTATAATCAGCAACTTTATAATTTATATCATCGGTTTGTATCTCAAACTGTGGTAAAGGGTCATTAATATTTAACATTTATAATCTCATTGATTTAGTTAATTTTCATTACTTTTATAATATTATATATATTATTAATCTAGTGCTTTTTGTGAATTTTAATAAAAGAGTAATTAAAGTTTCGAGTTTTGATCCATTATTTCTTTCAAGTCAATCATTAGGGATAGTAGCTCGTGGAAAATCAGATTTATCAAATAATATTATTGATATGAGAGGTTCTGTGGTTCCAATAAAAGTTATATCTAAAATTTTAAGTGTAGTTCCTGGTATAGGCGAATTAATGACTGGTTTAAAAAAAAAGGGTTAATTGCAGGTCAATTTAAAATGTTAGGACACTTATCTAATCCAAAGGTAACTATAAATACTATGTCCTTTGCTCGTGGAATCCTAAGAGATATTCTTTCAAAAGATTGGTTAGACAAAAAATATTTTTTTTTAAAAAATAGAACTAATTAATTAAAGTTAAATGGCCATGTTTCTTTTTTCCAGACGATATTTTGACTTTACCATCTTTATAATCATTATTTGATAAAATAAAATTCTCATCATTGATTAAAATATCATTTACTTTAGCTCCATTTCCTCTAATTAGCCTTCTAGCTTCACCATTTGATGAAACGAATTCTAAAATATTTAATGCATCTACAATAGATAAGTTAGGGTTTGTAATATTTTTATTTGGTATTCCTTCAATATTTTGTAACTTATTAAACGTGTTTTTTGCTGTAATAGATATTTGTTCAGCAGCTTCTTTCCCTCTACATAAAGCAGTCACATGATTTGCTAAAATAATTTTTGCATCGTTAATTTCAGCACCTTGTAATGTTTCTAATTTTATAATTTCTGATATAGATAACTCAGTAAATAATTTTAGAAACTTGATTACATCATTATCTTCAGTATTTCTCCAATATTGCCAAAAATCCCAATTAGATAGCTGATCTTCATTAAGCCATATTGCTCCATTAGCACTTTTCCCCATTTTAGTGCCACTACTAGTTGTTAAAAGTGGAGAAGTTAAACCAAAGGCTTGTCGAGATAATTTTTTTCGTATTAATTCAAGTCCAGTAATAATATTACCCCATTGATCAGATCCTCCCATCTGGAGTTTGCAATCGTACTCTTCATTAAGTTTTAAAAAATCAAATGCTTGTAAGAGTGAGTAATTAAATTCTAAAAATGATAAATTCTGTTCTCTTTCTAAACGCATCTTAATGCTATCTAAGTTCAATAATTTATTAACAGAAAATAAAGAGCCAAAATCTCTAAGAAATTCAATATAATTTATATTTTCTAGCCATGATGCATTATCGACAATTGATGCATCATTTTTATTTTCACCAAAGTATAGAAAATTTTCAAAAATATTTTTAATACTATTTTTATTGTCATGAATAATTTGATTTGTAAGGACAGGACGAGCTGAATCTTTTCCTGATGGGTCTCCAATTTTTGTTGTTCCACCTCCCATTAAAACAATTGGTTTATGTCCAGTTTTTTGGAACCAGCGTAACATCATTATTTGTATTAATGAACCTACATGAAGAGATGATGCAGTACAATCAAATCCAATATAACCTGTCATTGAATGATTATGACATTGGTTATCAAGTTCATTTTGGTCAGTTGTTTGATGTATAAAACCTCTTTCAATCATGATTTTTATAAATTCAGATTTAATTTTGCTTGTCATAACTCTTCTCTTTATTCTATATCAAGTATCTTTATATTCAGCAGATTCTAAAACATTATTCAAATATTTTTTAATAGCATTCATTAACTCATCATTATGGTCGCTAAACATATGATTTGCTTCTTTAATGAACTCTAATTCAATGTTGACACCTTTTTGAATTGATAATCTATCAACAATTTTTTGAATAGTTTCATGAGGTACTCTTTTATTATTGTCACCGTGAATTATTAATCCAGATGCTGGACATGGCGCAAGAAAAGAAAAATCAAATTTATCTGCTGGAGGAGATACTGATATAAAGCCTACAATTTCAGGTCTTCTCATCATTAACTGCATCCCAACCCAAGAACCAAAAGAAAATCCAGCAATAAAAGTATATCTTGAGTGAAGGTTTTGTGACTGAAGCCAATCTAAGACAGCAGCTGCATCTGCTAGTTCTCCTTCACCGCCTTCATATGATCCTTCACTTCTACCAACGCTTCTAAAATTAAAACGTAATACTGAAAATCCTCTATTACGAAATTCATGATACATCCCATATGAAACTCTGTTATTCATAGTGCCACCTAGATTCGGTTCCGGGTGGAGGATTAAGGCGACTGGTGAATCTAAAGAAGAGCCTGGGTGATACCTGCATTCAATTCTTCCTTGTGGACCATTTAGAATTACTTCAGGCATTTGTTTTTCTCCAGTTAATTAGACTTGATATTTTATTATTTAATAACACACATTGCTATAGGCATAAAAAGAAAAAGGTATAATTTTTTACATTCATAAAAGATGAAATAATAACAGAAATCAGTTGTGTCAAAGTTTTAATAGTTTTACGAGAATAAATTTATTTATTTATGTATAAAAATTTAACTTATTTTTTTTTAAATTATGATATTGATATTACAAGTATATTTTTATGGATATAACAAATGAAACTAAAAAAAATTATTGAAGAGATTGATTCTATTATAGAAAGAGATCCCGCAGCAGGAAGTAGGTTGGGTGTTGTTTTTTTATATCCTTCATTTCATGTAATGATTTTTTATAAAATAGCTAACATATTCTGGAGATATAATCTTAAGTTCATATCTAGATTATTAATGCAATTAGCTAGAATGTTAACAGGTATAGAAATTCATCCTGCAGCTAAAATTGGACATAATTTTTTTATGGATCATGGATTAGGCATCGTAATAGGAGAAACTGCTGAAGTTGGAGAAAATGTTACTATATATCAAGGTGTCACATTAGGAGGTGTAATGCCATCTATTGAAAGTGATGCTCAGAGAAATCAAAAGAGACACCCAACAATTGGTAATCATGTTATCATTGGATCTGGAGCGCAAATTCTTGGTCCGATTAATATTGGAGATTATGCTCGAGTTGGAGCTAATTCAGTGGTTTCTAAAGATGTGCTTCCAAATGTTACTGTTGTAGGAGTTCCTGCTAGAGAATATAGTAAGTCTCCTAAATTAAAAGGTTTTAAAGCATATGGAATGTCAGTTAATCAAGTTGATCCAATAGAGAAAATGTTTGGTTCTTTAATTGAAAAAGTTGAAAATCTAGAAAAAAAAATAAAATTGTTAGAAAAAAAAACAGATAAAAAAAAATAGGATTAATATCCTTAGAAATTTAAATAAATGGTTAAATTAAATAAATTAACTTATTTAGACTATAACGCTACTGTTCCAGTTTTAGATGATGTTAAATTTGCTGTAATGGAATGCATGAATATAGGTCCATTAAACGCCTCTTCTGTTCATGCCTTTGGAAGAAAGGGAAAAAATATTATAGAAAGCTCTCGAGAAAACATTGCTTCTATAATAAATGCTAATTCTGAAGATATTGTTTTTACAAGTTCAGCAACTGAAGCCACTAATTTACTCTTTAGTAATTTTGATAATATTGTAGTTAGTTCCATTGAGCATTTGGCAGTTTTATCATCATCTAAAAGCAATAATTTTATAAGAGTTAATAAATTTGGAGTTATAGATCTTAATTATTTGGAAGAATTATTAAAAAAAATATCTGTAGATAAAAAAAATATTTTAGTTTCAGTTATGTGGGTTAATAATGAAACTGGAGTAATCCAACCAATAGATGACGTGGTTGAAATATCAAGAAAATATGGCTGTTTAGTTCATTGTGATGCTGCGCAAGCTCTCGGTAAAATTAAAATAAATTTAAAAACAATAGATTTAGATTTTATTACTTTGTCAGGTCACAAAATAGGTGCTCCTGCTGGAATTGGTGCGTTAGTTGTTAAAAATAATATTCACCTTAACGCCCACCTTTTAGGTGGAGGACAAGAAAAAGGTTTAAGAGCAGGCACTGAAAATCTGATAGGTATATGTGGATTTGGTAAGGCTGCTAGTCTCGCATCAGAGGTAATGTATGAGAGCTCTGATAAAATTAAATTTCTAAGAGATTATTTAACAAAAAAAATTAAATTACTAAGTCCAGAAACAGTTTTTTTTGGTGAAGAAGTTAATAGAGTAAACAATACTATTTTAATAGCGTTACCTAATGTGCCTGGAGATTTGGCTTTGATGAAATTAGATCTTGAGGCGTTTTACGTTAGTTCTGGTTCAGCTTGTAGCTCAGGAAAAATAAGTAATAGCCATGTTCTTCAAGCTATGGGGTTTGAAGATTTAGCTTCAAATAGTATAAGAATTTCTTTGCCTCCAAATGTAAATATGTTAGGAGCAGAGAATTTGATTACAACAAATGAATTAGATAGATTTGCTCTTTGTTGGGCTAATATGTAATATATTATAAATTATTTATGGAGTAAAACTTGCCAAAATTAATATTTATTCAAAGGGATGGGTCAGAAAAATCTGTTGAGGCAGAAAATGGTTTATCTATTATGGAAATTGGAAGAGATAATGATTTAGGAATTGAGGGAACTTGTGGAGGTTCAATATCATGCTGTACGTGTCATGTTATAATAGATCCTGAATGGTTTTCGGTTGTAGGATACCCTAACCCAGATGAGGAAGACATGCTTGATTTAGCTGTTGGTTTAAAGCCTACATCTCGCCTTGGGTGTCAAATAGAAATAACTGATGAATTAGATGGATTACGTATATCAATACCAGAAGAATAATATATTATGATCGATAAAAAAATAATAATTGAAGATATGGATTTAAAAGGATCTCCTTCAAATCATAGAATAGTTGTAGCTATGTCTGGTGGAGTTGATTCTTCTGTAACTGCTGCAATTTTAGTAGAAGCGGGCTTTGATGTTATTGGTTTAACTATGCAATTATATGATCACGGGCAAGCTTTAAAAAAAAAGGGAGCATGTTGTGCTGGTTCTGACATTAACGATGCAAGACTGGTCGCAAGCCAATTAGATATTCCACATTATGTTTTAAATTATGAAAACCTTTTTAAAGATAAAGTTATGGAAGATTTTGCAGATTCCTACTTAAGAGGTGAAACTCCTATTCCATGCATCAGGTGTAATCAGACTGTTAAATTTACTGATATGGTTGAAAGAGCAAAGCAACTCGGAGCAAGTGCTATGGCAACGGGACATTATATTAGAAGGAAAAGGTTTTTAGGATATCCTAACCTATTTAAAGGCTTAGATGAAACTAAAGATCAATCTTACTTTTTATTTGCAACAACTAAAAGTCAACTTGAATTTCTAAGATTTCCTTTGGGCTCACTTACAAAAGAAGAAACAAGAATGGTAGCTCGTAGACACAATCTTAACGTTGCTGAAAAGCCTGACAGTCAAGACATATGTTTTGTTCCTGAAGGTAAATATGCTGACGTTGTAAGAAAGTTAAGACCAGGTAATATTGAATGCGGAAATATAATTGATGTTGAAGGAAAAGTTCTAGGGCAACATAACGGTATTATTGATTACACTATTGGTCAAAGAAAAGGTTTGGGTATTGGAGGCAGGAAAGGTATTGAAGATGATAATTCTGCACTATATGTAATAGGACTTGATTCTAAAAAACATAATGTAACTGTCGGACCAAAAGAATTGCTTGCTTGTAATAAAATAAATATTTCTGAATGTAATTGGATAATAGATAATCCTAAAAAAACTAAGTTTAATGTTTTAGTCAAACTAAGGAATTCCTCTACCCCAGTTAGAGGTGTTGTTGACGTTAACATTGACAATGGTACTTCTGAATTAAATTTTGACGAGCCTCAATATGGAATTTCCACTGGTCAAGCGGCTGTTTTTTACAATATAGAAGAACATTCACATGTTCTTGGTGGTGGTTGGATAGTTGATGCGCCTAATATGTTTTCTCAATTATAAATGATAATATGTCTAAATTAGACCATATAGTAATTGGAGCAACTTCTTTAGAAGAAGGTACTGCATATATAGAAAATAAATTAAAAACAAAATTAAGTGATATTGGCTATCATGACTTTATGGGAACACATAATAGAGTTTTAAGAATTGGTAATAATATTTATTTAGAAGTTATAGCTATAGATCCAAATTGTAAGTCTCCTAATAGGGAACGATGGTTTAATTTAGATAGTTCTATTTTGCAGGAAAGATTAAAAAAAAATCCACAAGTAATTGGCTATGTTATTGAAACGTATGACAAGACAGTTCTTAAGCATTATTTTCCTTTTTTTAATGCAAAAAGAGGTATTTATAAATGGAAATTTGCGATGCCAATGCCTGTCAAAAATCTTTTACCATCTATTATGGTAGATAATGGGGTTATCCCTAGCATAATTAATTGGGAGAGTGATAAGCCAATAAAAAAAATGAAAGAGAGCCAGTTTGAATTAGAAAAAATTGAAGTAAAAATTTTAAAAAATCAACTTTCATTTAAGGATTTAATGACATCTCTAAAACAGCCAAAAGAACTAACTTATTTAATTAATAAAGAAGATACAGATTTTATTTCTGATTATCCTAAATTAACAATATCAATTAGGAATACTTTAAAGAATAATATTATTGATTTATAATTTATTATTAATTTTTAGTTATTTTATGTAAATGCTTGACTGTAAAATACTTTATATTTACTAAGATCTCTAAGGCTTTTGTGGCGGAGTAGCTCAGCTGGTTAGAGCATCGGAATCATAATCCGGTTGTCGGGGGTTCAAGTCCCTCCTCCGCTACCAAAAAAATCAACAAAATCAATGACTTAAATCAAATAGACCTTCCTCTTAATTTTTAAGTTTGACTTAGACACAGTTAGACACAATACTCTGTAACTATGAGTAGATATAAAAAAACACATACTAAGATAATTAGAAAAGGGGTCTCTATCTATAAAACGGATAGTTCTCCGTTTTGGTTTGCAAGAATTTGGATTAATACAGATAAAAAATATTCAGTTAAATCCACAAAAGAAACTTCTAGATTAGATGCAATGGAAGTTGTTGAAGAACTTTTAGAAAAACTAAATCAAAATACAAAGAAAAATAAGGTTAAGGATAAAGACAGTTTTGATTACTTTTCAAAACTGCTAATGAAACAACAAAAATCAATGTCTGGTAAAACTAGAAGTGATAGATTTCATCTAGATGATGAAGGTATAATCCTTAGAAAAGATGACGGAATAAATGAGTATTTTGGTAATAGAGATATAAACGATATTACAACATATGATTTAAGAGATTACCTAACAGTTCTAGATGATAATAGAGAAAAAGGATTATCTCCATCATCAAAGTCAAAGCATCTAATTATCGTTAGTAAAATACTTAAAATTGCATATGAAAAAGGTACTCTGGATAAAATGCCTATGATACCCAAGGTATCTAAGAAAGATAATCCAAGACCTTCATTCACAGAAGAACAGTATAAATTATTATTGAAAACAACTAGAGAAGTTATTGATGACAAAGTAAAGGTGAGGGGAATACAATTAACTAATGAGTTATATTATTTCTTTGTATTCATGGTTCATTCATTTATGAGACCTGTTGAAAGTGAAATATTTTCAATCAAGCATCAAGATATTACAGTAAAATACAAACCCAATAGATTAGAAATAAAAATTAAAGGTAAAACTGGTTTTAGGATAGTTTCAACTATGCCTGATGCATTGGATTTTTATGATAAGTTAAGAGTTATGAATCCAGATTACAAACCTACTGATTACCTATTTTTTAATAATTATCCTAATCGTTCAACTGCAATTAGAAATGTGAATAGGCAATTCAATTATATTTTAAATCTTGCAGATATTAAAGAAACATCTGATGGACAATTTCTTACTCCATATGCATTAAGACATTATTCATTACAGACAAGACTTCTTAAAAGTAAAGGGAAGGTTAATATATTTAATCTTGCAAAAAATGCTGGAACCAGTGTTGAACAACTTGAAAGATTTTATCTTAAAAATTTAGAAATGAATGATGAGTTAGTAGAAAATCTTCAGACTTTTTAATACAACAAAAAAGGAAAAGAACGTTTGAGTAGAAGAATAAGAATGGTGAAGTGGGTTAGATTTTATCATTCTAAAAAATATAAACCACGAACACCAAAACAGATTGAAAGAGAAAAGTTAAGAGTTCAGAAGATAATGAAAGAAATGATGGAAGATGATTTCCACGAAATTACTTAGGATAAGAAATGTGTTTAATTAACAATAGTTTTTCTTTTTGTTCTTTATTCGTTATGATTTTAAAATGAATAAATTTTTTATCATATGTTTAATTCTTTTTGGATTAAGTGGTTGTATAACTTCAAAAGAAAAGAATGAGGTTTCTAATAAAGTAACTAATAATCAAACAAAAATAGATCTATCTCAAAATAAATTTAAAAATAATATTGAGAAATATAAAGTCATTCAATGGAAGTGTTACAAATATCATTGGTTAAATAAATATAAGCAACTTCTTTTAACAGTGAAATATTTTCCAGAATTTAAAAAATTTGATCAAAATAGTCGAATTGGAATGTTATTGTTAAATGATACAAAGTCAAAAAAACTAGCAGTATATTCTCAACAAGGTGTCCAACATTATTGGGATTGGGGAGGAGTAAATTTCAATAATTATCAAGTAATAATTCATCCTTCTGGTAATGGATGGTTTTACGATTTTGAAAATAAAAAAACCAGTGAAGAACAAAGTCCAAAAGAATCTTATGATTGCAAATCTTCACAAACTACTTTTATCGAAATAAATGAAATAGAAAACATTATAAATGAACTGGATAATGTTCCTAATTTTGAAATAAAGAATTTTAGAAATATTTTACAACTTCATATGCAAAAATGTTTTAAATTAAACTTTCCAACTAATAAGGTATTAAAAGATTATCCCATAGTTAGATTGCAAATTTTTACTAATAAGGACGGTGTTATCAACAGAACAAACTTTGTAAATAAAGCAAAATATGAAAATGATATTGAATATAAAAATATTGCAGATATAGTTAGTAATGCAGTTATGAATTGCTCATATTTACCAATTCCAAAAAATAAGTTTAAATTATTTAAAAATTTTATAATGGATTTTGATCCAAAGTTTATGATGGAAAAATAAAAATAAAGATTTTTAATGTTTCATAAGGTTTTGTTTAAAATTAAGAAATGAAAAAAGTATTATGTTTATTATTCACCTTATTAATGTCCCCAACCATGAGTAACTCAATCACAAAAATAAATTTAGAAGAGTATATCAGTTCATTTTCATGGAACAAAAGAATAGTGCTATTTATTGCAAAAGAAAATTATATTGATTTAATTAATGAAACTGACGATTTTTTTAAACAAAATAGTTGTGAAAATGAGACAAGAAATTTGTATTATATTAGAATTGTTGGAGGTGATATTAATAAATATATTATTCCAGATAGATATAAGAATAAATATGGAATTTGGTTAATTGGTTATGATGGTGGAGATAAATCATATTCAAATGACACCTCATTATTAAAAGAAGTTCACAATATTGTTGATACAATGCCAATAAGGCAAAGTGAAATGACTGAACAAAATGAAAAATGTAAATAAAAATCAAATGAGATTGTTTTAATATGTACTTCAAGAAAAACCATCAATGTGAAAACTGCATACTTCCTTGTCCATATTGTAGCAGTCCAAAAGGATTTATCTATGTCCAATCACACTACCAATGTCTTACTCCTAAGAGAGTAGAGGATTAAATATGTATGGAATGTTCTTAAAAGAAATGAGGAAAAAATTATTCCAACCTTTAGAGTTGAAGAGAATTAGTCGGACTGACCAATTTA
>Ga0209711_10000977_pt1 | contig 28777 bp, 20 predicted proteins | sample ArcticOcean_MG_C_7_FD_187441 | JGI IMG/M metagenome (GOLD analysis project Ga0209711, IMG submission 187441) | Marine microbial communities from western Arctic Ocean - ArcticOcean_MG_CB11_88 (SPAdes) (version 2) | ecosystem: Environmental > Aquatic > Marine > Oceanic | place: Arctic Ocean...
CTGACAATTGTTAGTGGTTTGCGCCAATACAACTGTCGGTTATGTAGCTTAATAGGCGCCGGCTCAGGGAGTAACCACAATGGTTTCTGTGTCTGACCAGGTTGTTGCTCGGAGCCGATGGGTTGATCAATAGCGCCTATATTGCCAGCCAACTCGGGTAGATGCTCCGCATTTATAGTGGGTCTTGATAAGGCCTCAACGCCCAGTCGAGCATTGAGGTTATCAATTAATTCAGCGGTGTTTTCTTGTAGAGTCATTTGATCACCAAACAAATCAAAACTAAGCCCGGGCATAACCGTGAATTGACCACAGTAAAGCGATATCTGTTCAATACTCCTCGGTAGATCTAAACGCTCTAATTGTATTCGACTCAGACTCAATAAACTTGACCAGCTATGATTGCTGCCAGATAGCCTAACGGTCATTAACTGATGCTTGCCCAGTAAAGGTTCAAATCGCCACACTAATTCATGGCTATAACATTGCCTGGTCATTAAGTATTGGCACAGACGCTGTAAGAGAGTCTTCATGGGAAATAATAAGCTCTCTTTGCTATACAGGCCTTGAGGGTTTTGGATTTCATCATGAAATTCATTGGCGGGTTTGAAGCGCGTTAATAAGCAGGGTTTCTCACCCTGGAGTTGTTGCAGAGTATCCATTAAGTCACTATTAAAGCGCTGGCTTAAGGCTGACCGAGGGAGCGACAGTAAATCACCTATGGTAGTCAATCCTAACTGCTTAAAGTTCTGTTGTTGCTTGGTTGTACTCGGCATTCTGTTCAGTACAGTTGTCATTAGAGCACTCTGTATTTCAGCGCTGTCGGGTAAATGCTGATGAAATTCAGTGCCGCAGAGTAATTTCGCCGCCAGAGGGCTTCTCCCGACGCCGCTAGTGGCATTAACCGATTGTGCGAATAGTTGGGTGTAAAGTTTTTTTAGCAGCTGGTTATAACCATTAAAAAGCTGGGCGCAGCCTGACAGATCTAACCACAAGCCATCAGTATCAATAATAACCTCAGGGCTAAAGCGGTAGGCGATCAGCGCCAATTGTTGCAATAACTGTTGTTCTTGTTGTGCGTTTTTTGTCAGCACGATTAAATCAGGGCAAATAGCCAGGGCGGTAGAAACTGACATCAGAGGATCGACACCCCAAGCCGCGGCATGTTGATTACAGCAATCGATACGCTGGGCATTTTTGTGTGAGTAGGCAATTGCAACTGGCACCTCTTTTAGAGGAACAGCCGTGTTAGCCGCTACCGCTTCAATAGCCAATTGAGGTAATTTTATGTATAGCCAAATATCCTGATCTACTTGATGAGGCGCTGTTTGCGCAGTTAGGGGTAGCTTCTTCATCGGCTAAGTATTCAGAAAGTGAAGGTCATCTTTTTTTGATAGTGGGTAACCGGTCTGTTGTGGTTTTGGGTAATGAATATTAACCGGCAACTTGTCTAGCAGTGTGCGCTCTGCCATTACATTGCCAACAGAGATCTGTATTTTTGCACCAGGCATTTTTCCTCTCAGTTTATGTAGAGTAATAGATAAAACATTAGGCTCTAGACTTTCAAGCTCTATGCGTAATAGGGCGGGAGAGTGAGCCTTAAGTGCAGCATGAGGGCTAAATAAAAAAGCAGGGACCAAACTTTCTGTGGCGGCTAACTGTAATTTTCTAAGTGCGGAATAGCGCGGTTGTGCTTTATTGGACCAAGCGAAAAGTAGTGCCTTGCCACGAATAGATTGTTCCGCTGCCCACAGCCATTCCTTATTATTTTTACTGCGTACAATTAACAGTTTTTCGAGAGGAATTCCGGCATTGACTAGACTTGGCGCATAGGGCTGATAAGGCGGGTCAAGCCACACACACAACTTACCTTCACTGGTGTAATGTTTGATCGTGGGCAACAGCAGGCTCAATTCACCTATGCCGTCTTGTTGGGTCACCAGTTCAGTGAGAGCCGACACCGGCCAGCCACCGAGTAGTAGTCTATTTAGTTTTTCGTTACCGGTAGTGATGACATGCTTACGCAGTGATCGATTGCGTCCTCGCCAAGTATCATGACGTAAAAGGAGGCTGTCTAATAATGGTTCACTGGGCATTTTTTAATTACTGGTAGATGAATTAATACTGTTTATATATACAGTATATTGATATTTTTCAGTCGATAAGTCAATAGAAAGACAGAGTAGAAAAAGTAGATTTTTTTATTAAATCGTTAATAATTTGATGTTGGGAATCGTTGTACCAATTTTAGAGTGGGTGCTAAACTGAGCAATCCTTAAAAACATTTGAATAGCTGTATTTGATGTCTAAACCTGAGCCAGTAGATCAAATTATTGACCCCTCATGGTCCGTTTATGCGGCGCCGCTGATCGCCATTTTACAAGTGGCAGAACAGTTAGGGTTGAGTAAGCAGCAGTTAATGAAAGAAGTTGGCATAGAGGCCAGTGAGTTAAATATCCCTGAGCGTCGTTTTCCGGTCAATGCCTACTTCAGGCTCTACCAAGCGGCTTCAACAGCAGCTGGTGATCCTGACCTTGGACTAAAAGTCGGAAGATTAACTTTTCTAAAGGGTCTAAATTTACAGCTCTACCTTGCTACAGTGTGCAAGTCATTCAGGGACTACCTCAATTTAATGCCCAGTAACGTCAAACTCCGAGGAGATATAGGGAGGGTGACTACGCATCGAGAGGGTGATCTCATAGAACTTCGCTGGGAGCCATTATTACTGGAGACAGGCCGTAAGCGCTTTGTCACCGATGAGATGTTGGCGGCGTCAGCAGGCATCTTTAATTCACTTTGTGTGATGCCGGTGCGCGTCATGAAAGCAAACTTCTCCTATTCCAAGCCCCAAGATGTGTCTAAATTAGAGGATACTTTTGGTCAAAACCTCAATTTTGATAAACCGTTCAGTAGTTTGTTCTTTCGCAGTGAGGCGCTCAGTTATCCAATGCTGCAGCAGGACTATCACGAGGGGCCTGATCAGAGTCATCCGTTTCGAGATTTTTTTGAAAATGAAGACCCGTCCGATCAATTACTTTTTACGCTAAAGCAATCAATTGTCCAGTATCTGCCTGAAGGTGAGGTCACTATTGATAAGCTCGCTACCAGCCTGCATATATCCCGCCGAACATTACAGCGACGACTCTCTGAGAGAGAGACTAACTTTCTCAATGTTTTACAAGAAGTTCGCTCCCGTGTGGCTCTGCGATACCTATCTGATGACCGTTTAGGCATTACCGAAATTGCGTTTCTGCTTGGCTATGCCGATCAGGGTTCATTTTCTAGCGCATTTAAGAGTTGGCATGGGGTTTCACCGCGCTCTTATCGACGAAAATAATCTATTCTGTTGGCGTTTATTCCCAATAAAATGGCACTCATTAGCTTGTCAGTCTATGCATGCCTACCTACTATCTATTTTAGAAGTTTTTCATTACCAACCAATAGGGTGCCACCATGTCCTTAGATTTTGATAGCGCACGATTACCCAATAAATCCTTAACGCAGGAACATCATGAATGGCGATCGCAGTTGCGACGTTTCTTTGATCGTGAAGTAATTCCCTACGCAGCACAATGGGATGAAGATGGTCATATCCCACATGAACTGTGGCCTAAAGCAGCGGCGGTAGGTATCTTGGGGTTGGGCTATCCTGAAGAATTTGGCGGTGTGTCAGAAGGTATAGATCTCTGGTACAGCATTATTCTCAATGAAGAAATGGCACGTGTTGCTGTAGGTGGTGTTGGTGCAACCTTAATGGTGCATGGTATTGGACTACCACCGGTAATCAATTTTGCTAGCGACGAAGTCAAGCAAATGGTTGCGCCGCCAGTATTGGCAGGCACTAAGCGCATTTCGTTGGCAATCACAGAGCCAGGAGCAGGGTCAGATGTTGCCCATCTGACAACGACAGCGCGATTAGACGGTGACCATTATGTGGTCAATGGCTCTAAGACCTATATTACCGGCGGCATGAACGCCAACTGGTTTACCACAGCCGTTAGAACTGGAGGCGAGGGCGCTGGGGGCGTGTCGACGCTATTAATTCCAGCAGATGCTGAGGGTGTCTCGCGTACTGCCTTAGACAAAAAACAAGGCTGGTGGTGTTCTGATACCGCAACTATTTATTTTGATAACGCCCGAGTTCCTGTCGGCAATTTGATTGGCCAAGAAAACAAAGGCTTCAGCGTCATCATGAATAACTTTAATGCGGAGCGTTTGGCCATGGCTGCTGGTATGGAAGGCTTCTCTCGCGTTTGCTTAGAAGACGCGGTAGCCTGGGCCCGAGAGCGTAAAACCTTTGGTCAACGGCTAGCAGATCATCAGGTGATTAGGCATAAAATTGCAGATATGAAAATGCGAATTAATGCCACCCAAGCCTATCTTCAATTAGTGTGCCAAGAGGTGGAAGCGGGTAATGAGAATGCCGGTGATATTGCAATGCTAAAAGTTCAATGCAGCCAGACTATGGAGTTTTGTGCCCGAGAAGCTATGCAAATTCTCGGTGGCATAGGGTATATGCGTGGCAACAGAGTAGAGCGAATTTACCGTGAGGTCAGAGTTAATGCCATTGGTGGTGGTTCTGAAGAAATCATGCGCGACTTAGCTGCACGCCAATTTGGACTTTAAGCATCGGTTTTTCAATGACAATGAGCAAGCATGGGCTTTGGCTCGGCTATAACTTACGCTCACTTATGAGCGCTCAGGCCATGGGTGGCCAAAACAGTAACTTCAAATAACCTTTTGAGCTCTTTGCGCATATGCGCAAATATATTGGTGGAGACCAGTTATGATTTTTACCCCAGAACATGAAGCCATTCGCAATACTATCGCCCAATTTATCGATAAAGAGATCAATCCCTTCGCAGACCAGTGGGAAGAAGATGGAATATTTCCAGCTCACGCATTGTTCAAGAAAATGGGTGACCTTGGTTTACTGGGTATCTCCAGGCCAGTAGAGTTTGGTGGCATGGGACTTGATTATAGTTATGAGGTCGTATTCTCAGAAGAACTTGGCCGTATTCGAGCAGGGGGCGTGGGTATGGCTATTGGTGTGCAAACTGATATGGCAACACCGGCGCTAGCTAATCATGGCAGTGATGAGCTGCGTAAAGAGTTTTTGGTGCCTGCCATTGCCGGTGACATGGTGTGTTCTATCGCCGTATCAGAGCCACATGCAGGCTCGGATGTTTCGGCGATTAAGACCACCGCTGTAAAAGATGGCGATGACTACATTATTAATGGTACTAAGATGTGGATTACTAATTCCACCCAAGCAGACTTTATTTGTTTGTTGGCCAATACCAGTAGTGATGGGCCACATGCTAATAAATCACTGATCGTTGTACCGATGAATCTTCCCGGTATTTCGTTATCCGAAAAGCTCAATAAACTAGGCATGCGGTCCTCTGATACTGCGCAAATTTTCTTCGACGATGTGAGGGTGCCTCAGCGCTATCTAATTGGTGAAGAAGGTGCCGGTTTTCGCTACCAAATGGAGCAATTCCAAGAGGAGCGTATTTATGCGGCTGCAGGCAATTTAAAGATGATGGAATTCGTTATTAATGACACCATTGAATATACCCGTCAGCGCCAAGCGTTCGGAAAATCGATACTTGATAACCAAGTTGTACATTTCCGATTAGCTGAATTACAAACGGACGTCGAGTGCCTACGAGCTCTAACGTACGATGCGGTAGAGGGCTACATTAACGGACAGGACGTCACGCTAAAAGCATCTATGGCAAAGTTAAAGGCAGGTAGGCTATCGCGCGAGGTGACCGATAGTTGTCTTCAGTATTGGGGTGGGATGGGTTATATGTGGGATAGTCCCGTAGCGCGCGCTTATCGTGATGGTCGCTTAGCATCCATTGGTGGGGGTGCCGACGAGGTTATGCTTGGTATTATCAGTAAGCACATGGGCATTATGCCAAAGCGCAAATAAAAAAATGCCCCGTTACGTGAATAGCGGGGCATCTTAAATTACTACGTAAACTTTTCTTAAGCTAGGATCGGCCCTAGTTTCATGGCGATACCCATATCTCCCTGAATCTTTAGCTTTCCAGACATAAAGGCGGCAGTACCGTCCAGTTTGCCTTCAGCCATTTCCATGAAGTTCTCTATACTAAGCGCCATAGTGCACTGAGCATCGCTATCTTCATTACTGACCGTGTTAGGTACTTGAGTGGCATCTAAAACCATTACGCCATCATCGCCAAAATCAAACTTTAGCTTTGCGCCAAGTCCACAATCTTCGCCTACCTTCTCTATTAATCCTGCTGTAACTGCTTCTAATGACATAGTTAGATTCCTTTTAGTTGTTGTTCACATTAGCACAATAGGTTGTATGGCGGCCCATGTCACTGGCAAAAGCCATCGCTGCACTGTCATTTGGGTCAATTGCAATTCCTGCATCTGACTATCTGCATTGGAGCACTTTATTAAGCTACAGCGAAAAAATCAAGGTCAATAACCGTCATAAATCACTCTTCGCTATGATTGCGGCCGTTGAGTTAACGTCGTTAGTTGGCACGCTAGAGCCTTGTAATCTTGGTGTTATAAGCCCTACAGGGAAGGTAATTAGTAATGATCAAATTCTCACTATTATATAAAGTGGCTAGGCAAGGAGATATTCAGTCAGCATAATGCTCCATCAAATTGATATTGAGATAAAGATATGGACTCATCTAATCCGACTATCGACGTTCGTCAAGGCGAAGAGATTGATTCTAAGCAGCTAGATAAGGTACTCAAAAAAGTAGTGCCGGGTCTGCAAGGCGAGCCCAGCATAAAACAGTTTCCCTCAGGAGCGTCTAACTTAACCTACTTAATTGGCTATGATAATCGCGAGTTAGTTTTGCGCAGGCCACCCCCAGGGGCCAAGGCCGCCAGCGCACACTCTATGATTCGCGAGTATCGGGTGATTAGTGCGTTAGAGAAAGCCTATCCGGCGGTTCCCAAAGCATTCTTTTATACCGACGATGAAACTATGTTGGGTTCTGAGTTCTACCTCATGGACAAAATTAATGGAGTGTTAGTCAAAGACAAAATCCCTGCGCAGTGGAACTTTACAGAAAGCGACAACAACCGTTTTAGTAAGGTGATATTCGACAAATTGATTGAGCTACATACGGTTGATATCCAAGCGGCAGGTCTCAGTGAGTTTGGTAAGCCGCAAGGCTATGCTGAACGCCAGATACTGGGATGGAATAAACGCTTTGCCAATGCTCACACCCCCGATGTACCGGCTTTTGAAGATGTGCGTGAATGGCTAGTGGCTAATATTCCCAATGAAGCCACCAGCACGCTGCCCGCCGCGCTTATCCATGGTGATTACCGTATTGACAACGTTATGCTAGATCCTAGCGATCCATTCAATGTACTGGCCGTTTTGGATTGGGAGATGGCAGCGCTGGGGGATCCATTAATGGATCTGTCTAACGCGCTTGCTTACTGGGTGCATAGCGACGACCCAGTAGCACTAAAAGCCATTTTAAAGCAGCCGTCAGATGCCCCCGGCATGATGCGTCGCGAAGAGGTGATCGCTTATTATGGCGAAAAAACCGGTTTTGACGTGTCTAACTGGGACTTCTATGAGGTTTATGGCTACTGGAGACTTATTGGTATTTTACAGCAGCTGTACTTCCGCTATGTGAACAAGCTGACTCAAGATCAGCGTTTTGCTAATTATGGACAAGCGACTACCCAGCTGGGTGAGTACTGCCAGTCATTGATTGCTAAATCAATATTATAAAAAATATTATAAAAAAATAGTAAACCAAGGGTCATGAATATGGAAAAGGTAAAGTCAGCTAAGGGTGCCAAAGGGATATTACTCTTTTTATTGGTTCTAAATATTCTGAATATGGTAGATCGAACGCTAATTGTCAGTTTTGGCACGTCTATTATTAGCGATCTTAACTTGAGTGACTCGCAGTTTGGATTACTGACAGGCCCGGTTTTCGTATTCTTTTACTCCATTATGGGCCTGTTTATGGGTGCCCTGGCTGACCGAGTGCATCGTCCAAAGCTTATTGCCGCCGGGCTTGTGCTGTGGAGCGTCCTAACCGCCTTGTCAGGTATGGCGAAAAATTTCATGCAAATCGGAATGTCACGGTTATTTATCGGTGTTGGTGAGTCAGTCATGGCGCCGTCGGCTATATCTATGATTGCCGATCTATATCCTAAGGCCAAAAGAGGCACTGCCACAGGGATCTATTATTTGGGTGTACCTTTGGGTGCTGGCGGTAGCTTTATTGTGGCTGGCGTTTTGGGGCCAATGATCGGCTGGCGTAATTGCTTTTTTGTATTAGGCGCAATAGGGCTGATATTGGCCCTGGGTTTATTATTTCTGAAGGACCCAAAACGTGGGGCTATGGAAGAGCAGGCTGCAACAGCAGCAGAAGAGGGCCAAGCAGACTTGATGACCGGCAATTGGCGGCGCGTTGTGTCAGAAGTGATCGCGACGATTAAATCAACGCAGGCCTTAGGTTGGACCATGGTTGGCGCGGTGTTTTTACATATTCCACTGGGCGCTGGCCAGTTTGCCATTGTCTGGCTTGAGCGCGAGAGAGGATTCGGCATTGGTGAAATCAGTGCCACTTACGGGCTTATCTACATCATATTTGGTACTGCGGGTACTTTTTTAGGCGGCATCCTTAGTGATTGGTATCAGGCCCGCTACAAGGGGGGAAGAGTTAGATTCCTTGCATACCTAATGCTCTGTATGACCCCATTACTCATTTCTTTTCGCTTTGTTTCGCCCTCATCTTCGTTGTTCTACATTGGCATGGCGGCGGGAATGTTTAGCGTAAGCTCATTTTATGGCCCGGCATTTTCAACCGTACAAGATCTTACTCCCGTGCGTTTGCGAGGGGTAATGACTGGCTTACTATTGGTCGCCTGCAATCTTCTGGGCCTAGGTATAGGTGCGCTGATGACCGGTGTTCTCAGTGATGTCTTTTCCGCTAACGGTGTTTTTGAACCCCTCACTAAAGCGCTGTTAACAGCGGATATTATTTCCTGGGCAGCCCCCTTTAGCTTCATCATGGCCTCAATCTATTTGGAAAGAGCCAAGTCAAAGCCATTAACGCCGAGTTTGGTTAAATAGAGATTGGCATAGGCTCTCATGTTGATGGCATACAATCCAATGATTAAATAGTCGCCGCAACGTACTATCTACTCCATTGTATGCCGGTCTGGACTATTTCAGGGAGTAATCAACATGAACGACAAGACGATTCGTATTGCAGGTGCTAGTGGTTTTTGGGGTGATGCTGCCCGCGCGACACCGCAATTACTGAAAGATGAAAACGTAGACTTTATTGTCTATGACTACCTTGCCGAAATCACTATGTCGATTATGGCCCGTGCCAGGGCGAAAAACCCAGACACTGGCTATGCCTTAGATTTTGTCAGTGCCGCGATGAAACCCAACCTTAAAGAAATTGCCCGTCAGGGTGTACGCATTGTGTCTAATGCTGGGGGTGTTAATCCTCAGGCCTGCGCTAATGCTTTGCGCGCGGTCATTACTGAGCTGGGCCTTAATCTCAAAGTCGCTTGTGTGTTGGGGGATGACATGATTAGCCAGCGCGATGAGGTTGCCGGTCATGGCTATAAAGAAATGTTCTCCGGTGATGATTTCCCTGCCGTGGACAAAGTGGCCAGTATCAATGCCTATCTGGGCGCTTTCCCCGTGGCAAGAGCCTTGCAAGAGGGTGCAGATATCGTGGTTACTGGGCGCTGTGTTGATAGCGCGGTGACTCTAGGCGCCTGCATTAATGCCTTTGGTTGGGGTCGTGATAATCTTGATCAGCTGGCCATGGGCTCCCTTGCCGGACACATTTTAGAATGCGGGCCTCAGGCCACCGGAGGCAACTTCACCGATTGGGAACTATCAAACAACCTTGAAAACATTGGTTACCCCATTGCAGCTATTAGAGCCGATGGTAGCTTTGTTTGCTCTAAACCCGAGGGCACTGGTGGTCTTGTCTCAGTGGGTACCATCGCTGAGCAAATGGTTTACGAAATCGGTGACCCTCAAGCCTATATTCTGCCCGATGTGGTCTGCGACTTCTCCAAGGTCACTCTGACTGAGGTCGGAGAAAATCTGGTTGAAGTGAAGGGTGCTACCGGTTTGGCCGCGCCAGATAGTTATAAAGTGTGTAGTACCTATGCCGATCAATTCCGTGGCGGTACCACCATGTCTTTTTATGGGTTTGATGCCGACAAGAAAGCCAATAAGCTGGCTGCCGCTATTTTCACCGCGTCACGCAGAACGCTTAAGATGTTGGGCTTGCCTGATTACACAGAAACCAGTGTTGAACTAATTGGCGCAGAGAGCCAGTACGGCGTTAATGCTGCCGTGGCTAACTGCCGTGAACTGTCCATGAAGATTGCTGTAAAACATTCAGATCCGGCGGGTATTGGAATACTCCTAAAAGAATGCGTAGGGCTTGGTCTGGCGACACCGCCAGGTTTGTCCGGATTTGCTGGAGCGCGGCCTAAGCCATCGCCTGTGGTGAGGTTGTTTTCCTTCGCGCTTCCCAAAGGCTCTATGAAGATTCAAATCGAAATGGATGGCACCTACATTGATTGCCCAGACACTCTGGGTGCTCCGCTAAAACGAGACCTCATTGAGCGCCCGCAGGCGCCCAGCGCGCCGCTAGATGCCAATGCTGTGCATGTACCCCTGATTAAGCTAGCGCTGGCTCGTAGCGGCGACAAAGGCAATAAGGCCAATGTCGGCATCATTGCTCGCCAGCCTGAGTATCTTCCTTATATTTATGCCGCCTTAAACGAGCAAGCTGTGGCAGAGCGCTTTGCACACTTTTTACCCGAGGGTGCTACACAACAAAGCCTGTCCTACGTCGAGCGCTACCTCATGCCAGGTACCCACGCAATTAACTTTTTAATCCATGATGTGTTGGGCGGCGGCGGTATGGCGAGTATTCGCAACGACGCTCAAGGCAAGGGTTTCGGTCAATTAATGTTGGATGCTTCAATCCCGGTCAGTGCGGCTATTGCCGCTGAAGTTAACGCCTAAAAAATTACCTTAAAAGATAGATGGAGAAAGCCACATGGCAGTATTTGCCTCAAAAATAAACACCAGCTCAGAGACCTTTTTGCGTCAGCGCAAAGAAATGCTAGAGCTGGTCGATAGGCTCAACGAACTCAATGGCCGTGGCCGTGCAATCTCCGAGAAGCGCAAGCCTCGGTTTGATGCCCGTGGGCAGCTAACCCCGCGTGAGCGTTTAGCTCGTCTACTGGATCCTGGTATGCCATTTTTAGAAATCGGTAACATTGCCGGCTACATGGTCGATACCAAGAAAGAAGAAAAATCTATCCCTGGATCAACGGTTATTTCAGGTATTGGCTTTATTTCTGGGGTGCGCTGTGTGGTTGTTGTCGATGACAGCGGTATTTTAGCTGGCTCCTTAACTACTGCGGGCGGTTACAGAATTCGTCGCGCTGAGCAAATCTCTCTGGAACAAAAATTACCCTTTGTCCATCTAGTGGAGAGTGCGGGTGGCGACCTAATGAACTACACCGTAGAGGGCTTTAGTGTCGGGGGTGCGTTGTTTGGCTCCCTCGCACAGCTGAGCAAAGCCGGTATACCGGTGATCTCTATACTGCATGGCTCGTCTACCGCGGGCGGTGCTTATATGCCGGGCCTTAGTGACTATGTTATTGCCATTAAGGGCAGGGGACGGGCTTTTTTGGCTGGGCCGCCACTACTTAAGGCTGCTACCGGTGAAATAGCCACCGAAGAGGAGCTGGGCGGCGCAGAAATGCATGCGACGATCTCGGGCTTGGCTGAATACCTTGCTGAGAACGACGGCCAGGGGCTGCAAATATGCCGCGAAGTCGTCGATCGTCTGCAATGGAATGATAACTGCTCATTACCACCCAAACGATCATTCCTTGAGCCCATCTATGACCCGGATGAGATAGCTGGGGTTATTCCAACGGACTACCGCACACCCTATGACATGCGGGAACTGGTCGCCCGCGTGGTTGATGGCTCGGACTTCTTAGATTTTAAACCGCGTTTTGGCGTCTCTACCGTGTGTATTCAGGCAGAAATCTTTGGTCAAGCGGTGGGTATTATTGGTAACAACGGGCCAATTGATCCTCAGGGTGCCAACAAGGTGACTCAGTTCTTACAACTGTTAGATCAGGCCAATATTCCCGCATTATTCTTTCAAAATACCACCGGCTACATCGTCGGCACCAAGTCTGAACAAGCGGGCATGATTAAGCATGGATCAAAAATGATTCAGGCGGTGCGCAACATTGATGTGCCGCGCATTACCTTTATGACCGGTGCTAGCTTCGGTGCCGGCAACTACGGCATGTGTGGGCGCGGTTATGATCCCGACTTCCTTTACACCTTCCCCAACGCCAAAATGGGCGTAATGGGCGGTGAGCAGGCTGCTAAGACCATGTCTATGGTAGCTCGCGGCAAAGCGGCCGCTATGGGCGTAGACGCGGACGAGGAGATGCTAGCGCAGCAAGAAAAGATGATGGCGCACATCTTCGACTCACAATCTGATGCTTTTTATACCTCAGGCCACATGATGGACGACGGCATGATTGATCCGCGAAACATGCGTAAAACCTTGGGGATGTTGCTAGAGACGGTGCGTGAAGGCCGTTGCAGAAAATTGCGCCCTAACAGTTTTGGTGTTGCACGTCTGTAACCTGATTAATTAAATAGCGGAGATAATCACATGAGTGATCTAGCTAAAACACAGTTACCCACAACAAACACGCTGATCCTAGAGCGACAGGGCTCGGTATTAAAGATCTGGTTTAACCGTCCCGAGGCCAAGAATGCCCTGAACACAGAGATGACTGATGAGCTCGTCAACGTGCTCACGCTGGTTAAAGACGACCGCAGCATCCGCACTATTGTGTTGCGTGGTAAGGGTGGCTTCTTCTGTGCGGGCGGAGACATCAAGGGCTTTAAGTCCGGTATGCAGACAGTTGATGCTGCCGAAGTGGCCAAGAGTAATCGTTCCTTTGGTGATGTTATGAGTATGCTAAACGAGCAGCCTCAGGTGGTAATTATCTTAGTAGAAGGAGCCGCCATCGGTGGAGGGCTGGGTCTTGCCTGTGTTGCTGATGTCACTCTGGTTACCGCTGATGCACGTTTTCGGCTCAGCGAGACTAGTCTGGGCATTCCCCCGGCGCAGATTGCGCCCTTTGTCACCGAGCGTGTAGGTCTTACTCAGGCCCGCCGTCTGATGCTTACCGGTGCGCGCTTTAAGGGAGAAGAAGCGGTTAAGTTGGGTATTGCTCATGGTGTTGCCGACAATGTAGAGGATCTTGAGGCCCAATGTGCGGCTATTTTACAGCAAATTAATGCCTGTGCCCCAAGTGCCAATGCAGTGACCAAAGGAATTCTGTTTGAAACCTTACGCCGTCCAAGAGCGGACGCGTTGGATTTTGCATCCCGGGGTTTTGCCAAGTGCATGCTCAGTTCCGAAGGGTTGGAGGGTGTCGCGGCTTTTGTAGAGAAGCGTAAACCTTATTGGAATGAAGAGATCTAGCACGCCTTATTTTGCGAACTATAAACGATATAAAACAAATGGTTAGGAAATAGTATTCATGAATAACTTTAATAGCATATTGATTGCCAACCGCGGCGAAATAGCCTGCCGAGTCATCCGTACGGCCAAAAAACTGGGTTACCGAACAGTGGCTGTTTACTCCGATGCTGACGCGGGTGCGCCCCATGTTCAATTGGCCGATGATGCAGTGCGCATTGGCCCCGGACCGGTTGGCGAGTCCTACTTAGTCCCAGAGCTTATTTTGCAAGCCGCTGTCAGCAGTGGTGCAGAATCAATTCACCCTGGTTATGGTTTTCTCAGTGAAAATGCGGCCTTTGCTGAAGCAGTAGAGAGTGCAGGGCTGGTTTTCATAGGGCCGACGCGCGAAGCGATTGATGTCATGGGTAACAAGGCCGAGTCTAAGCGCCGCATGATTGAAGCCGGTGTGCCCTGTGTGCCTGGTTATGAGGGCCACGACCAGAGTGATAAAATCCTATTGGCAGAGGGGCTTAAGATTGATTTACCTCTCATGGTCAAGGCCGCCGCCGGTGGTGGCGGTCGCGGTATGCGTTTGGTTCACGATCAGGCTGATCTTGCCAATGCGATAAAACTAGCCCGCGCCGAAGCAGAAGGGGCCTTTGGTTCAGGCGAGCTTATCCTTGAAAAAGCCATTATCAAGCCCCGGCATGTGGAAATACAGGTATTTGCCGACACCATGGGCAATACCGTGCATCTGGGTGAGCGTGATTGCTCGGTGCAACGGCGCCATCAAAAGGTCGTTGAAGAGGCCCCCTGTCCGGTAATGACCCCGGAACTGCGCGAGAAAATGGGCCAGTCGGCGATTGATGCGGCTAAAAGTGTTAACTATCGCGGTGCCGGAACAGTTGAGTTTTTGCTCGATGACAGCGGCTTCTTTTACTTTTTAGAAATGAACACTCGCCTGCAGGTGGAGCATCCTGTGACCGAGCTCATTACCGGTCTAGACCTGGTGGCGCTGCAAATCAGTGTTGCCCAAGGCGAGCCTCTTGGTTTGAGCCAAACTGATATCAATTTAGAGGGCCACGCCATTGAAGTGCGCCTATACACGGAAGACCCAAGCCAAGATTTCTTGCCCGCCTCTGGGCCAGTTGATCTTTGGGCGCCAGCCTCAGGTGTGGGTGTGCGTATTGACGATGGTATCTCCTCGGGTCAGGCTATTTCGCCGTTTTATGACCCCATGGTGGCTAAGGTTATTGGTTATGGCCCAACCCGTGAGACGGCGCGCTTACGGCTGATTGGCGCACTTAAGGAAACCGTTCTGTTTGGCACGCCCAACAACAAAGATTTTTTGATTCAGTGTCTAGAAAAACAGAGCTTTATTGACGGCGCGGCAACCACCGCCTTTATTGCTGAAGAGTTCTCTGAGGCTGACCTTGCAGTGGCGCCGGTGAGCTTTTCCGACAGTGCAGTGGCAGCAACGCTTGATCTTTGGTTAGAGAACAAAGCGCATTTTCAACGCAGCCTACTGGTGAGTTGTGAGCTTAAAAATTGGACCATTGCCAGTGCTATGGTCTCACGCAAGCAATATCAATTTGGCGATCTCACCCATGACCTGTCGATATCACCCGTAAACAGCAGTGCAGATACCTATCATGTCACTGACGCCACAGCCGAGCAGAGCGCTGTGATCCAGGTAGTATCCATACAGGACAACATGGCTGTGGTGCTATTGGATGGGGTTAAGTTAGTCGCTCAGTTTATGTGGCTCAAGCGCGGCCAAATGTATTGCTCTATTGGGGGTCGCGGTGCCTTCTTTAAAGATCTCATTATTTTAGACGGTGCGGTGGATGAAGCCGTGGGCGGTGGTCGTGTTATCGCCCCCATGCACGGATTGTTACTTGAAGTCTTGGTTAAGCCAGGTGATGAAGTCAGCAAGGGGCAAACCTTAGCCGTACTTGAAGCCATGAAAATGCACTACGAGATTCAAGCTGAAATTGACGGAACAGTCGATGAAGTTACTGCGGTTGCGGGCAAGCAGGTTGCCGCTGATGATGTACTTATTGAAATTAACGAAAAACAAGACGCTTAACGCACAAATATAGGGGTATGGTATGGCATTAAAACTTTGGCATTGCGCCGGTTCACGATCAATTCGTCCGCTCTGGACATTGGAAGAAATGGGCCTTGATTACGAGCTTGAAGTCATGCAATTTCCACCACGATTCATGCATGCGGGTTACTCAGAGATCAACCCCATAGGGACCGTGCCGTTTTTTATCGATGATGCTGGTGGCTCCGAGCAGATTATTCAGATGACCGAATCGGCCGGTATTAGCCAATACCTGGTTGATCGTTATGGCCCCAGTGATTTGGCTGTAGGGGTTAATGAAGTTGGCTACGGTGACTATCTCAACTGGATACATCGCAGCGATGCAACCCTGACATTCCCGCAAACCCTGGTCTTGCGCTACACCGTTCTTGAGCCAGAGGCAACGCGCCTACCCAAGGTTGCGGAGGATTACACCAAATGGTTCTACTCGCGCCTGCGCTCGGTGGAATTAGCCACCGCAGATAATGAGTTTCTAGCCGCAAATCGCTTTACTATTGCTGACATTGCGGTAGGATTCGCGCTGCACTTGGCTGAGAAGCTGGGCCTAGCCGGCGGGTTCAAACCAAACACTGCGGCCTACTATGAGCGATTAAAGGCGCGTCCAGCTTTTCAAAAAGCCACGACGCTATGAGTTCAGCTAAATAAAACAATAAAAATTGGGGAAACCAATGACCAAGCATGCCGTATATCCAAATCTGTTTTCACCACTTGATTTGGGGTTCACCTCGATTAAAAATCGTGTGCTCATGGGCTCCATGCACACTGGTCTTGAAGAAGCCGACAACGGCTTTCCACGACTTGCTGAGTATTTTGCTGAGCGCGCTAGAGGCGGTGTTGGCATGATGATCACCGGTGGCATCTCGCCCAATATGGAAGGCGGTTTTGGCGCTAAGTTGTCAACTCCCGAAGAAGCCGAAGACCACCGCCTAGTGACCACAGCGGTGCACGCAGTGGATCCAGACATTAAGATTTGTATGCAAATTTTGCATGCGGGCCCACTGGCCGGTACCCCAGCCTGTGTTGCGCCATCCGCAATTCCCTCGCGAATCGCGCGCATGGTGCCCAACGAATTAGATGAAGCGGGTGTTCAAAAGCAAATTGATGACCATGTGCAGTGCACAAAAATGGCTCAGCTGGCCGGTTATGATGGGGTTGAAATCATTGGCTCTGCGGGCTATTTGCTGAGTACTTTTTTGGTCGAGAAAACCAACCAGCGTGATGACCAATGGGGCGGTAGTTACGAGAATCGAATGCGCTTCCCGTTAGAAATTATGCGCCGCTGTCGTGCTGAAGTGGGCGAGAACTTTATTCTAATCTTCCGCATCGCCGCCATGGACATGCTCCAAGGTGGCATGTCGTGGGACGAGGTTGTGCTGCTGGCGAAAGAGATGGAAAAAGCCGGCGCTACTATTATCAGTACCCACTTTACTTGGCATGAATCTACAGTTCCGACTATCGCCACCATGGTGCCAAGAGCCGCCTTTGCTGGGGTTACTGGCCGTTTGCGTAAAGAGCTTAAGATTCCAGTTATTACCAGCAATCGCATCAATATGCCCGATGTTGCCGAGCAGGTGTTGGTCGATGGTCATGCAGATCTAGTCTCCATGGCGCGCCCTATGCTGGCTGATGCTGACTTGGTCAATAAAGCATTTGAGGGCCGAGAAGATGAAATTAATACCTGTATCGCCTGCAATCAGGCCTGCTTAGACCACACCTTTGGCGGCAAGTCGGTGAGCTGCTTGGTCAATCCAAGAGCCGCCCACGAGACGCTACTTAACTATCATCCTACCGCAACCCCGAAAAAGATCGCGGTTATTGGTGCCGGCCCAGCGGGCATGTCCTATGCCACTGTTGCTGCTGAGCGCGGCCACGCAGTGACCTTATTTGACGCGGCCAGTGAAATTGGTGGCCAGTTTAATTTGGCCAAGCGGGTGCCAGGTAAAGAAGAGTTTTATGAAACCCTGCGTTACTACAAGCGCATGTTAGAAATTTATGATGTTGAGGTCTGCCTAAATTCTATGGTGTCCGCGGAACAGCTCAAGCAGGGCGGCTTTGATCACGTGGTGGTGGCGACGGGTATTACCCCGCGAACGCCAGACATCGAGGGCATCGATCACCCCAGTGTGGTCAGTTATATCGATGTGATTCGCGGTAACTGTGAGGTCGGCAAGCGTGTTGCCGTCATGGGTGCCGGTGGTATTGGCTTTGATGTATCAGAGCTCATTATGCACAGCGGTGTATCTGGTGCGCTTGATCGAGACGTATTTGCCAAAGAGTGGGGCATCGATTTTGAAAACCATCCACGCGGCGGTGTCACCGGGGTTGTACCTCAGGTCGCTAAAGCCGACCGTCAGGTTTACTTACTGCAGCGCAAATCTACTCCGGTAGGCCGTGGTTTAGGCAAAACTACCGGTTGGACGCATCGTATATCACTGGCTCAACGCGGCGTGAAAATGCTCAATGGCCTTGAGTACCATAAAATTGATGATCAAGGCTTACATATCAGCACTGACGGCATGCCTGAACTGCTTGAGGTCGACACAGTAATCGTGTGTGCTGGCCAGCTTCCCAAGCGTGGGCTGTTTGATGAAATTACCGCGATGGGTATGGAGGCCAGTTTGATAGGCGGTGCTTATGAAGCTTCAGAATTAGACGCCAAGGCGGCTATTAATCAGGCCAGTTATTTAGCTGCTGCGATTTAAATCATGAAAAACACCGCTTTATGGCGCTATTCGCTATCTGTTCTGTGCTGCCTGCTGATTGGCTGCGATGAATACAACAACGACACTATGACGCGTTTGACCATTGCTCAGGGCAGTCTGTTAGCAGATCAGCCGACCGCAGGTACCGTTGGGCAGGTGGTCAGTTTCCGAGGTATACCCTATGCCTCTGCGCCTATCGGTGAGCGGCGTTGGGCCGCCCCGCAAAAACATAATGGCTGGCAGGGCACTCGACTGGCGACTGAGTTTGGCGCGGCATGTCCGCAAACTCTGTACCCACGGTATAGCCCATCATTTAGAGAAATGAACAATCAATCTGAAGACTGTTTGTTCATCAATGTTTGGACCAATAATTTGGGGTCTCGCACCTACGGTAATGAGTTATTACCGGTAGTGGTTTGGATACATGGAGGTAGCTTTATTCACGGCTCAGGCGATAGCCCTGCGACCATGGGTGGCCCGTTAGCGGCCAAGGGCGTGGTGGTGGTCAGTTTTAACTATCGTCTCGGTGTGTTGGGTCACTTGGCGCACCCACAACTGTCAGCAGAACAGGGTGGTACCTCGGGTAATTACGCTGCGCTTGATCAAATTGCTGCGCTGCAATGGGTCAAAGACAACATTATTCAGTTTGGTGGTGACCCAGATCGAGTCACCTTGATGGGCCAGTCTTCGGGGTCAGTTAGCGTTAACAACCTTTTAATCAGTCCCCTTGCTAAAGGCTTATTTCAGGGCGTTATTGGGCATAGTGCCGCCTCATTTGCTACCCAGCAGACCCTAAGTCAAGCCGAGCAAGTAGGTGAAAAATTTGTCGCAGGGGCCTTAGCTTATGAGTTTAGAGGAGGGCTTGATGGTCAAGACCAAGTGCAATACCAGGGGCAAGACGAGCAACTGCTGGAAACCCTGCGCGACATTCCCTTTGAAGATTTACTCGATGTGTTCAGCCAACTCAAATCAGAGCTTACGCCCGGTTCTAAAGGGTTTAAACCTAATATAGATGGCCAGATATTACCGGGCCAGGTGCGCAACCAATTCAGTCAGGGTAATTTTCATAAAGTGCCCACATTACTGGGGTACAATCGTGACGAAGGCAGTGTTTTTGCCCTTTATCCAGAGAATAGAATCGCTACCAATCACGCCGAATTTGAACAGCGAGTGAATGCGTTTTTTGGGCCGGCAGCGCCACTCCTGTTAAGTGTGTACCCAGAAATCCAAGGGTCTACGCAACCTTACACTGACTTCTGGCGAGATGGGGTGTTAGTCTGGTCAATCCGTCAGTGGGCCACCGCTAGCGCAACTGCACAGGTGCCAACGTGGTTCTACCACTTCAGTCATACACCAAGCACAGAAGTCGGCCAGCGCTTGGGTGCCTTTCACTCCGCAGAATTACCCTATGTATTTGGTACAGTAATGGCGGATCAAGATGATGATAAGGCTGTACAAGCTACAATGATGGCCTACTGGGTCAATTTCATCCGCTATGGCAATCCCAACGGGGCTCTTTCCAGCAGTATTGTTAATGGTCTTAAAGGGCCTGCCGAGCCGAATCGCCCGGGTACACAGACGCAACTGCAATGGCCAAAGTTTGATGTTCAGGGTACCTATTTCGACGTTAACGCAGCACCCAGCGTAGGCACTCAGTTGAATGCGCCTCAAATGAAAGTTTGGGACCTTGTGTTATCCCAATAACATGACCAGCGGGACGCTTTTATAGTCCCCTTGAGGTATTGAGTGGGGCAGTGAAATGGCCGCTGGTGGTTTCGCATATTGATCATATTATGGTCTTAAGGAGCGCGTAAGCTTGGTCATTCGACCAAATCTGGCGTTGCTGCCACTAATAATAATATGGTATTAATTCGCAAGTTGTATGCGTTGCGGTTTAGGTGGATGCTGGGTGGCTTCCTTTAATCGAGCAACAAATTGACATAAAGGTATACTGTTGTCAAACTTGTCCTAATGACAAAACGAGCATCGGGTACTGACTGTAAAAATATGCCAAATATAGCCAAAGAAAATAAGCGCGAAGCAATACTCAATGCTGCTTTTACAACGTTCAAAAATTACGGTTATCGCAAGACATCAATGCACGATATTGCAACTGCTCTTGGCATTTCGAGGGCGTCTCTGTACTCATACTTTGAAAATAAAGATGACATTTTTCGCTGCGTATTAATATCCGTCACTGAATCTGGATTAGTTGAAGCGAAACGATGCTTAGGGTTATCAGCGTTAGATCTGACATCAAGAATCGAGGCTGCGTTGCTAGCAAGATACCTCCCCCTGCATCAGATGCTCATTGAATCAGTCCATGGTGAAGAGATTGCGGAGACTTATTTTCGCCTTTGTGGCGACAGCTTTGCGGACTCATTTGCGCAATCTAAGGATATACTGACGGCTGCCCTGAAGTCGGCAAATCGTAAGAAAGAGATTGATCTGAAGGCAGCTTTGCTGACGGCGCCTGCAGTCTCTGAGCTTTTGAACCTTACTCTTTTAGGTCTCAGGCATACTTCAACGGATATAGATATCTACAAAATGCGGGTAAACCGTTTTGTGAGTGTATTTATGCGTGGGCTGCAAAATCCTGCGGTGTTAACCGACACCTAAGCGCATATACAGTGCACAGCGGCGATAAAAGTATACGCTGGAGTCCCAATAGCCTAGATTTCGACGTAGATTGAATCAAGTGGGAATGTGGCCCTCTCCAATACTAGAAATAGCATTAACATGCTGGTTATATCCGTTACAAACAACCAAGCTGGGTCGTTCGATCCAATCACAGTTAAAGAGTCCTACTCACAAAAGGGAGGTTTGCCTGCGGGACATAAAGTAATAGCCAAGGCTGGGTTGGATAACTCCAATATCGATTTGTTCGCAATCAATGCGGCCTTAGGGCCTTTCTTTACCGCAAAAAAAAGCCTGCAATAAATGCAGGCTTGCTCAATGAGCCAGTAACTTACTAGGGTCTCAATAAGGTCTAAAAGTCGTACTTAACGCGCGCTCCAAATACAGCACCTTCATCAATGAACCTGAAGTGTGAGCCGGCCAGTACAGGAACGTCAACACTCTGAGCAAATACTTCCTTGTCGAAGATATTACGCCCAAAGGCCATTACTTCCCAATCCTTGCCACGTAAACCTAAACGCACGTTGGTTTTGCTGTAACTATCGATACGATCTAAAGGGTCGTTGTCTCCATCAGGGGAGAAATCATCGCTATAGTTGAGTTCACCGCCAACGAAAAACTCCATGCCATTGCCGCTCACATCGGTAGTGTAATCAAAGAACAGTGCAGCAGTGTATTCCGGCGCGTAGGTGGTCTCCTTTCCTGACAGATCATTGTTGGTGAATCCGGCAGGTGTGCCGCAGGCTTGGTCTACATCAAGCTGGATCGCGGTACAGGGGGCAGTGGGGTACTTATCAAACTCAGAATCCAACCAACCACCGCTGGCGCCCAAGCGCAGATCATCCGTAGCCTGCCAATTGAGATCAACCTCGACCCCTTGCACTATGGTAGAGGCTGCATTGGTGACACCAAAGCCCACGCCCTTAAACACCGATACTTGCAGATTGTCATACTCAGTGTAAAAAGCCGCCCAGTTCATGGTCATGCCGCCATCGAGCAGCGTGTGTTTGCCACCAATTTCGAATGCATCCACCTCTTCATCTTGAAACTCGAACTCATCAGCAGGGTCGGTAAAGACCATCTGGACAGGGTTAGGTGCCTGACCGGCGACATAGCCAGCCGGCTCTCCATCATCAGCACCGGTGAATCCACCGCTTTTAAAGCCCTGTGTAAAGCTGAAGTACAGCATGGTGTCATCAATAACGTCCCACTGAACATTAACCGACGGAAGCCATTTGTCGGTTGCACGCTTTTCCTTGTACTTATAGTTGTACGAGTTAAAGTTTTCCGCCCAAATAGTCGTCAAAAACGGATTCATACTCGGAGTAGAGAGCCCAGTATTGTCATCGGAAAGAAACTGACTGGTCTCTACATCTTTATTTTCTTCGGTATAACGAAGACCAACGGTTACTCGAAGCGAGTCGCTAAGGTTAAAGGTACCTTGGCCAAATGCAGCCCAAGAATTCGAGTCCAGTGAATACAAGTGATTTCGAGCTGACTGGTTGGCCGAATACTGGCCGCCACTCAGCAAAATAAATAAGTTGTCTACACCAATGAGTTGAGGCGTAAGACCTCCTAAATTGGTGTCCAGATCCACTCGGCGATCAAACTCCAGATTACTTTTTTCGTAGTACAAACCGGCAACATAATCAAAAAACTCTCCGCCCGGCGAAGTAATACGGAATTCCTGACTAAACTGTTCGAACTCCTGATCATCATCTCGGGAAATAAACTGCAGTGGTAACCAATCCACATCAACGCCGTCGAGTGACTCATAGGACGACGAGCCGGTGATCGAAGTAAACAGCATACCATCCAAATCCCAATCAACTTTCAGTACTAGGTTGTCCGTTTCATTTTGACTAATTTCTGGGTTTCTACCAATCTGTGCCGTATTACCATCGAACCCCAGATTATTGTCCTTATAGGTTGTAAATTCTTTTTGTGTGGCGGCCACAAAATCAGGGAAAAAGTTATCCATTGCCGCGTATGCAATCCCCGCAAAGTCACTTGCATTAGGAACATCTCGTGCTCGACCTGCAGCATCTAAAAATAATTTGGCTGTGGAAGGTGCGCCCACTCGGTCATAATCAGAGTGACTGTATTTGAAGTTAACGTCCAAATTGTCGGTAGGTTGCCAAACTGCGGTAAGGCGGTACATGGTTTCATCCAGTGAAGGTTCATCAGTACCCAGAAACTGGTTTTTCATGTAACCATCTGTCTCACGCAACTTACCACCAAAGCGCAGGGCAAAGGTATCAGTGACCGCACCGCTCACATAACCTTCAGCAATCTTGCCGCCGTTTTCTTCTGCTGAAATGGCGATACTGCCATTAAAGTCTTCTCCGGCATCCGGTGATGCAGTGGTGACGTTGATTGCACCTGCGACCGTGTTTTTACCAAACAAAGTGCCCTGTGGGCCCCGTAATACTTCGACACGCTCTATGTCAACAAAAGGTGATCGGTACTGTCGTCCACGTCCCATATAGACTCCGTCGATGTACATGCCGACAGATTGCTCAAACGCTTGGTTATTGCCAGAGCCCATACCACGCATGAAAATATTGGTATTCACTGCTGCGTCTGATATGAAAAGGTTAGGGACATTGTCTGCCATTGCAGACATGTTAGGTATGCCTGCAGACTGTAACTTGTCACCTTGTATGGCAGTTACCGAAATGGGGACATCCTGTAGGCTCTCAGCCCTTTTCTGTGCAGTAACAACAACTTCCTCAAGCATTTGCGCCTGAGAAAATGATGTCGCCGTGGCAAGCGCGATTGCGGCAAGTAAGGGTGCCTGTTTAGATATTATATGCATGTAGGATCCTCGAATTTAGTAGTTTTTATCATAATCGCGGGGTTATCTACAAAACGCCGAACTCTACGACTACGCTTATTCATTTATTTGTACTGAATCAAAAATGACATAAAACGTACTAAGTGTCAATAAAATTTAATTTCAGTCAAATCCTGCAAATCTATATCGTCGTCAAAACCTTATAAATAGTATTCCACTCTATGGTGATCAATCCTAATTTGAACCCTTGTTAGCCTATAAGCCCCTGTAATTACGGTGATAATTGCGTAAAGATCGATCGATTATTCAATCTAGACTCGAAAAACTTGGTAAACTATTTCTGCAGTCGGCTGATTGACGATAAATATATTTAATGTCAGTATGTCTTTCGTTGAAGAGTTCAGAGGGGCATTTCCATGGGCTGTATACACAACCAAATAATTTATAAATGTGCGCAAAAAGAGAATGCCAGCTTGAACTTATGCGCCACAGAAGTTGACGGTCAACTAGTTCGCAGAACATAAATATGACTAAATTATCACGCAAGATTCAATCGATAGAGGGCATTAAATATGACTAAATTATCAAGCAATATTCATTCTGTATTTAAACTGCAATCCCAACAAAAGTGGGTTAATAAAGCATCGAGCGCCAAACAAAGAATCGATAAACTGCAACGTTTAAAGCAGGTAATTCAGTCGCGGAAACAAGACGTCATACAAGCGCTTCACGTTGATTTGCGGCGAGATGCGGAGACAGCAGAAGCTGAGTTGTTAATAATCTATGGTGAGATTGAACACTGTGTCGAAGAGCTGGCTAATTGGATGGCACCCGTTGAGGTCGACCCAACCCCCTTGGTTGATAGCCGCGCACGAATCATTACTGAAGGACGAGGTATCGTTCTGTTATTTAGTCCCTGGAATTTTCCTTTCGCTCTGCTTTTCGCGCCTTTAGTGTCCATTATAGCTGCGGGTAACTGCGCCATGATTAAACCAAACGAATTGGCACCTAACATCAGCAAGCTTGCGGCGGACATTATTCGTGAGGTGTTTGATGAAAAAGATGTAGCTGCTTTTGAAGGGGGCGTCGCTCTCGCCAACGAAATGCTAGAACTACCCATCGATCATGTCTTTTTTACCGGTAGCCCAGCGGTTGGGAAAATTGTCATGACTGCGGCTGCCAAGCATCTGGCGTCTGTCACGCTTGAATTAGGTGGGAAAAACCCGGTTATTGTTGATCGTACAGCCGACCTGCAAGATGCTGCCGAAAAAATTGCGGTGATGCGCAACATCAACCATGGTCAGGTATGCCTGTGCCCGGAAAACATTTGGGTTCCACAAGAAATGGCATCAGAGTTCATGGCTATAGTGCAAGGCACTTTCCAGTCATTGTATTACAAGGATGGGAAACTCAACCCAGAAGTAAATGGCAAAATGATTGATGAGCGTAACTTTGATCGTGTAAAAAGTTATATCGACGATGCCAGAGAAAAGGGCGCAAATATCGTTTTTGGCGGTCAAGCTGACACTGAATTGCGGTCAATTCATCCGACAATTATGACAAACGTACCCACGAATGCCAAAATCATGGGAGAAGAAACGTTTGGCCCCATACTTAATATCTTTACTTATGATCATGTAGATGAGGCCGTTTTAGGCATTCAACAACAGCCCAAACCATTGGCTCTTTACATATTTACCAAAGATGATGACTTTATAGAAATGATATTAAGTAAAACATCCTCCGGCGGTGTGACTGTCAATGATTGCGCCGTGCATTTTAATGTGCCTGCATTACCTTTTGGTGGCGTAAACGGCAGCGGTATGGGTGCATACCACGGCAAGCATGGCTTTACAGAATTATCTCACCAGAGATCCGTATTGGTTATGTAGACAAACAGAAAGGTGTGCAACGGTCACTTCATTGTAGACACGGGCATATCTATCGTTAAAAAGGTTAAAAAGGTTAAAAAGGTTAAAAGTTATGGGTGTTGAGAGAAGCGGAAAATCGAAATTAGAGCAATCCTTTGAAAGCTGCGCAGACGCGTTTGGGCTGGCCCTCGCGAATTTAACATGTGAAGAGTATTTATATTTCTTGATAACTTTAGAGGACGCCGAAGGTACAAAGACTGTATATCACTAATGAAGAGCTAAGCCGGTCACCGTTGCCGGTCTAGTAACAAAGTAAGACAATCGCGGTTTTTTATAGAATCCACAGCATGTTTGCCATCTTTTTTCATAGCTACCAGGGTTTTTCAATTTTCATCTAGAGTATTACAGCTATGAATATATTTTTTAATAACAGTAAGATTGGTCTTGAAGAATTTGATAACAATGTTAAAAAGCTAGCTACTGTACTCCGCTCTAAAGGGCTACAAGCCGGTGGCGTCGTTGCCATATTGTTGCGAAATGATGTAAGGCAGTTCGAAATAATTGAAGCCTGCAGATATTTGGAGATTAGCTTCGTACCGCTCAATTGGCACGCGACTGGCTCAGAGCTACAACATATTCTGACAGACTCGGGTGCCTCCGTCTTAATAGCCCATGCCGATCTTGCTAGTGCGGCAATAAATGAGTTATCTGAACAATCGTGTATATTAGTTTACCCTACGCCTGAAAATATCCTGGTTAGTTACAACATTAAAAAACAAGAGAAAACTGTTCTAGAAAGCCGATGTGAGGACATGACAACCTTACTTGAAAACGCCAATCCAATCTCAACAGCAATAAAGCCTTTTAGGGGTATTTTTTCGTACACCTCAGGCAGTACAGGACGTCCTAAAGGTATTCGACGACAAGTGAGTCAGTCTCAGTCCGATCCCTATGGTGTCTATGAACGGCTGGCCCGGACGCTCTTGAGACTAGAAAAAGGTGACCGTTTTTACGTCTCAGCACCGATTTATCATAGCGCACCAAATGCATTGTCTTTGTGCTGTATCGCTGCCAGATACGCCGATATGTATATTGAACCAAAATTTGATGCTGAGAAGTTTTTAGCTGACATCGAGCGCTATAAAATTACTCATACCTACATAGTCCCCACTATGATGATACGTTTGTTAAAGCTGCCAAAAGAGGTAAAAGAAAAATACGACATCTCGTCTCTTAAGTTTGGGATTTCATCCGGCTCTGCTTGGCCAGCTGACGTCAAGAAAGCCATGATAGATTGGTTTGGCCCCATATTTTATGAGTCCTATGGTGCTAGTGAAATAGGTTTTATGACATTAATTTCATCAGAAGAAGCGATCAAAAAACCCGGCTCGGTGGGTAAAATATTATCTGGCGGATCGATCAAAATATTAGACGATGATAAAAATGAACTTGCCGTGGGTGAGTCTGGTTCAATTTATGTCTACTTGCCCATGTTCGGAGATTTTGTCTATACCAATTCGGCTGAAAACGAACCAGACGAGCGCTATCAGGGCCATACGACGGTTGGCGACATTGGATATGTTGACGCTCAAGGGTATTTGTATATCAACGACCGTAAAAAAGACATGATCATTTCAGGTGGCGCTAATATATTCCCAGCTGAAATTGAGGCCGCTATGGTAGAAATGCCGCAGATATTAGACTGCGCCGTATTTGGCATAGCCGATAAAGAGTTTGGTGAAAAAGTCGTTGCCGCAGTGACCTGCCAAGTGGGCCACTCGCTAAGCTTGCAGCAAGTGCATGCTTTTCTTGATGGAAAAATATCACGTTTTAAATATCCCCGACAACTTGATTTACATGACAGTTTACCCAGAGAAGAAAGTGGGAAAGTGTTTAAGCAACGACTCAAAGTGGCCTATGCTAGCTAATCAGTGAAGTGGCTATGAGTTGCAACGCTGACATAAATCGTGTGATCAAGCGGTACAGGCTGCAATGCTTGGTTACTGGACTAATTTTGGTCGCTTCGAAAAGCCGAGTAGGGCACCTATTCAGTTATCAACGCATCAACCCAAGGTAGCCTCGGGGTTGAATGCTCCCCAATTGAAAATATGGAACGTCTTGTTATCTCAATAACATGACCAGCGGGACGCTTTTAAAGGCCCCTCGAAGTATTGACCCAATAAGTGCCATAACCTACAGTGTCTGCAAGCATTTATAGACCCGCCATCTTGTGTGGCGCATTCATACCATAGGAGCTAACAAAGTGGATATTAAGTTTTCAGCAGAAGACGTTGCATTTCGTAATGAAGTTCGAGAGTTTTTTGCAGCAGAATACAACGGCGACGCAACGACTCGTCTAGGCGCTAACCCAGCTGCAGACTACAAGAGCGACATTGTAGCGTGGCAAAAAAAGTTGCATGCAAAAGGCTGGATCGCACCCGGTTGGCCAAAAGAGTATGGCGGCACTGGCTGGAATAGCACACAGAAATTTATTTATGAGACTGAGCGTGGCCTAGCGGGTATTCCCGATGTAGTACCGTTTGGTTTAAAAATGGTAGCACCGGTTATTTATACCTTTGGTACCGAAGAGCAAAAAGCGCGCTTCTTACCCGGTATTCTTAATAGCGAAGACTGGTGGTGCCAGGGTTACTCAGAGCCGGGCGCGGGGTCAGACTTAGCAGCATTGAGTACCTCTGCAGACTATGCTGGCGACAACTACATTGTTAATGGCCGTAAAATCTGGACTACCTTTGCGCAATACGCGGACTGGATCTTCTGCCTAGTAAGAACCTCCAAGGGCATTCGTCGTCAAGAGGGCATTAGCTTCCTTTTGATTGACATGAAAACTCCAGGCATTACTGTTAAACCTATTGTCACCATCGACGGCAAGCACAGCCTCAACGAAGTATTGTTTGAAGATGTTGCGGTACCTACTGAAAACCTGATTGGTGAGCAGGACAAAGGCTGGACCTATGCCAAGGCGTTGTTGGCCCATGAGCGCACCGGTATGGCAGAAGTGGCGGACTCCAAGCGTATGCTTGACGGTCTTAAGAAACGCGCGACGGCTGAGATTAACGGCGGCAAGCCAATGATCGAAGATCCGGTCTTCCAAATGCGTATGTCAGACATTGAAA